>Ga0255772_10002633_pt1 | contig 17412 bp, 12 predicted proteins | sample 071ome_34_FD_179970 | JGI IMG/M metagenome (GOLD analysis project Ga0255772, IMG submission 179970) | Coastal salt marsh microbial communities from the Groves Creek Marsh, Skidaway Island, Georgia - 071411BT metaG (version 2) | ecosystem: Environmental > Aquatic > Marine > Intertidal zone >...
GGATCTTCTCTAAGGATAAGCATTAGAAACTGAGGAACTTCTTCCTTAGATACTAAGCCTAAGCCGTCGCCGATAGTGATCTTAAGATACTTAGTGTATCCCGCAGCTGAAGTATCTAGACGATCCTTACCTGCAGAGTATGCGATATCGGTAATTTCTTCACAGACCTTATGAGAGTTGAGGTGTGCACTGACAGTATCGCCCTTGATTACATCATCGAATACTCGAAGAACGTATGCGGCATACTTAACGTCTAGCCAGGATGCGAAGTGATGAGCTAGTTCTCGACAGGCGTATAGTCCGCCGTTACGGCCTCGAGGGTACCCTAGAACCTTAGGGTTTATCCGGTCGGATTTACCCGATTGGCTTTCTAAGGTGTCGGATCCGACACCATAAGATTCCATTCGGGCGGATCCGCCCGAGTAAAACCCATTACCAGGCTCTGATAGAAACTCTATAAGCTCCGATACGCCATTACGACGTTTCCAATCTCTTACAGTATCCCTATGCCATTCTTTTCCGGATACTTCACAGTATGCACGATAGATGTCATTAAGACAAACCATTCCGTTAACGAAAAGAATGTCCTGACCGAACATCTTAAGTGCGACTGCCTTCTTAGGCGCTTCTGTATTTAACCAGCTTTCCATAGTACTACCTCTATATCTATGTTCGGAGTATTCTCATTGATTAATCGTTCGATAGTGTCCCAGTCACCTCCGGCGAGACCTGCACCTATCTTAGGGATTCCGAGTAGGCCGGAACCCATATCATCGTTCAAGGCTCGGAAGGCATCCGCTAGAGCCTTATAATCAATATCGGGAATTCCCCGACGACGACCTGTGAACGTATACTGCGTATAAAGGTTATATACAATAGAGCCTTTACTGAAGGTGCCGAGCTTAGATACTGCTCCTTTCTCAGTAGCTTGGTCAGCCTCCCAGGCTTCAGGAAACGCATCTGCAATCTGTGGAGCGATCCCAGATTTCATAGTACACATACAGTTACAGCCGTGAGCTATATTGTCATAGTTCCCGGCCTTGGCGAGATCGATCAGATTCCCGTATTTATACCCACGTATCAATGGAAGTCTCCTTATCTAAAGAAAAGCCTCCTTTAACGATATCATTAGCAGATACTCGATACAGCTTACGCTCATGTAAGATCAGGCCTGGAAAGAACGTACTAGGCATATCCGTAATATGCAGTTCACCCTCTCGAACCTCGGCCGTTAGTCCGATATACTTAAAGCGCTCACGATGATTCTTAATGATAAGAGCGCCGTTGAAGCCTGCATTACGGAGGGGAGCCGGTAGGGTTAGGGATAATTTACCCTTACAGTTACCGACGTTCAATTCGCTCAGCTTAGAGTATGTAGTGAATCCGGCACCATTAAGATTAGAGAAGTGATCCGGAGTTAGGGCGGGTAGCATAGGCATAGTATTAACTCATGGTTGCGTAAATGAACCCTAGAACCGCACCAGATACAGTGTATACGGCAACTAGGAATTTAGGAAGAGAAATGTTACGTAGCTTATTGAAAAATTTTGACATTGGTACTCCATATAAAACATGTCTAGGTACCTCACTTATAACAAGAACTCTTAAAATATTGAATAGAGAAACGAGGAGGTAAACATGCCACATTCAGAAAGTATGGCCAAGGCCATGATTCAGGCGCATGAGGCTGGCGAGGGTTCCTTACCCGATCTGATCAGAAAGCCTGTATTTAGAGGTATGCCATATAGAGATAGGCGTGCTGTTATCGAACAATTATCAACCTATAAAGATCCTGGCTACGAAAGACCTACGTTAGCACAAAAAGCTAAGGCTATGATAGGCCCTTCCTTGGCTGCAGCCTTGACAACCGTGGCAGCCCCAGTAGCAGGCAACCTACTTAACTCTGCTATTACTAACGGCTTTAAAGGTCCTCTAGTACGAGAAAGCCTTAAGAATATCCGCAAAGGCACTCCCCTTTTATTGGGTGCGGGAGCTATAGCAGGCGGATTAGCTGCGACAGGACGTTATCTGCTTAGTAAGCAACAGGAGCATGCCGACGTATCCATGATAGAGGGTCTTAAGAGTATTCAGAATGCAGATGATAAAGACGTAGCTATCGATCGTTTTATGTTGACTGGGGTTACTCCGGAAGTGTCTCCTAGGGATACTATGACGGCCATGAAGGCGATAATCTCTCCAGCCACTAAGACTGTAGTAGATGAAGCTACTTCTATGAACAAGGATAACCTAGATACGCTAGCTCAGGAGTATAGTGATATACACGCTAAGAGTCAAGAGGATATAAACGAGCTATACGATAAGTACGATGATAATCCTCCTAGCGAATTAGTTAATAAGATTCGTGAGCAGGCATCGGACGAGATGGCTAAACGCCACTCCGTATTAGAAAAACATAATTACCCAGGAGCTAATTAATGAGTATCCATAATATCAAAAAGATAGCGGCTCTCGTACCGCAAGTGACTGAACTAGTAGGTCTTACAAAGAAGGCATCATTAGACGAAGAATTCCCTACAGGAGATCGTAACGAGACGTTACTTTCAGCTCTAGAGACAGAGTTCTTAATGAAGGTAGCCGGCCAGGCTGTCGATGTCGACAAGTTAGATAAAGTGTATAAGGCAGTAGATCTTTACGATCTATCTAGCGAACTTTCAGAACTATCAGGTTCTATGGTTAAAGCAGCTTCTCACAAGGAGGTTGCCGGAGTGGAGTCAATTCAAAATCTGATCGAGACTGAAATGTTCTCCCACATGCCTAACCTAGAGAAGATCGCCTCTGCTTCCGGCATGCTATACGATCGTAATCCTGAAGCTATCACTAGCGATGTCGTTAAACTATATGCAGGCGCAGGTACTCTAGATAAGTCTGCGGCAGTTCTTGCTCTTAATCATCGAGCCGGCCGTACAGGCAACAGAGAGTTCACTAAAGTAGCCGGTGTAATCAAAGGTGTAGATGGAGAGCTTACTGTAGAAGAGAATCGCTCTATTATCAATGCAGTAACTAAACTTGAGAAGGCTTCTAGTTATAATGAAAGTGATTTCGTCAAGGAATGCTTCCATCTTAAGCAGGCAGAATTAATGATTAAGCTTGCCAGCAAGTCCGTACCTCAAGAATCTTTAATCAAGATCGCCGGTAACGTCGGAGACGTTCTAGGTAGCGAAATCGGAGAGCTTCTTAAAGAAGCCGGTCAGAACAAGGACGCCATAGAGGCTTTGCCTTTAGGAGAACGTCAAGTAATGGAAGAGTTAGTGGGATGATATTAAGCGAACTAAAGAAGGCTCTCGATAAGAAATTCGGAGAGAGTTGGCACGAACTAGAAAATGAAACTATCTCTTTAACATTAGGTGCAGTGTTCGACGAGAAGACTCTTCTTAAGATCATTATGCTTAAGTCTATTGAATCGCATCCGGATTACTTTTATCTAGATGCCGATTACTTCTTGAGATTCGTAGAGGTCGCAAATGGCAATATCCCAGATGCACATCATCATGATATCCCTACATGTCTAGAGTTGGTATATGCTCTTACTGAATTAGAGCGGTTGATTGACGTTGAGAAATCTCCTATGCTTAGCAACGTTACTCGATATATTATCAACAATGAAGGTCACGGAGAAGCTTACCACGAGATTCTGGCTAAGTATTCTGGAGTACCCTTCACTAAGAACGAGAAGACTAAGGCTGCCTTAATGTATATCCAAGGGATGGATAAGACTAAGGGGGAAGGCTAAATGGATGCCTGGAACGTAGATTTCACTAACGTAGCAGGTCAGTCAGTATTCGAGACTCCGTACACTAAGTTCAGTGCGGAGAACGTCTACCTGAATGGCATGCGGCTACGTAGGGATATTGACTATACGATAGTCTACCGTACGGCCGCAGAAAATCTTACGACGATCACTTTAACGACAGCTATACCTGACAATGCAGATACGCTATCAGTAACCAGCCCCTACTTAGAGGATCTAGGTAACATCAACTTCGATGAGATAATGCCTAAACTGGATGATATCCTCACCGCAACCATGGGTAGTTGGTCCTGGGATAAAACTGCAGGTATACTTACCCTGTACGATGTGACAGGTGTCGAGAAGTTTAAGTATGCAGTATCGGATGATGCTCAAATGGCTACTCGTGAGCGACGTCAAGATTTAGAAGTATAACCAAACCCGCTTCGGCGGGTTTTTTTGCGCCTGCACTAAAATACTGGTACTAAAGCATTAAAAGAGGTCAGAATATGGACTTACAAACAGATCAAATAATTGGTCTAGAAGGTTCTGCAGTATCTGATGGAGATCTGTCGTTAGACCCTTCTTCAAAGACTTTCGGTATACAGAGAGGCGGTCTTATCAATTTATCTGATATAGACGAATCGCCTTCTTTACAGAATCCTGAATATATATTAGCCAATAGGGGTTCAGGAAGTTTACATGAGATTACTCAAGAAGATATAGATTCAGGGAGCGACGTATATGGAATCTACTCCCTATCAATGGTGCCTGAAAAGGAGTCGATCAGCTTAGTATGGTCTGGGTCCGATAGTAATCCTAACTTTACCGTCACGGAGCCTGGCACCTACCACTTATTAGTAGGGAATATGTATATGTACATCTTTATATCGGATATAAATACTCCCTCAGCAAAAACCCTTAGAAATTGGTCATACATATTTTCTTCAGACGAACTACTGTACACTTACCGGGTTAGATATGACCCTTCCTCTGGGTTCCACTCTACTATGGTATATCGCACATATGTAGGAGGTTCAGCGATATATAGCGTACGAGAATCCAGTAGTACTAATATAACCGAGATATGGAAGGGCCTATAAATGCAGACATTAAACCAGAGACAGATAAGAAACTTAAGAATACCTACGGTATCTGACGCAGAAAATAGAGATATTAAAGAGACTGATATCGCTACTATAGATGAGACGAACTCTCTATACATATGTAAGCCTAGTCGCACATCTAGTCAGGACATATCCTTAGCAAACGGTATGTACCTACTTAATATCTCTGCGGTATCAAACGGGGACCTGTCTTCCAGTGATCCTACCGACCAACCCATGCTAATATCTCCAGAAGAACTGCAGTCAGTTCTATCTTCAGGAGGGTCTTCCGGATTACCTACTAAATCAGGACAACAGATACCTATAACAGGCTCACTAGAGTCGATAGGTGGGTTTGATAACGTAGACTCATCCGTGGACGGGTCGGTTATGGCTATAGGTATAAGAGGATATGAGTATTCAGGAGTATTGAAAGGTACTGTAATGTACTTCATAAAAGAGGGTAGTTCTTTTACTCAAAAGGTCTTGCCCGGATCTGAGTTCTTAGAAAACGAAAGCGTAGGATCTGCAATATCTTTATCGGGGGATGGCACTACACTGGCAGTAACTCATTCATACTTCCATTCACCATCCTCGAACTATATCAAAATGTCTGTGTGGAAGTTAAACGGATCTACGTTCGAAAGATATTACACGTATACCCATGATGTTCTTGATGAAGATTGCTTCCGATGGATAGATGTATCAGATGACGGGTCCCGGATTGTTGCGGGAGGATCCTCCTCTAGAGTTATGATATTTAACCACGAGAACTCTGCGTACACTCTTTCGGAATTCACTCTAGATTCTAATAACACTATAAAAATGTGCATACCATCCATATCCGGAGATGGGTCCACTATAGTCGTAGGGTCTCCTTTCTATACGGAGAATTCCGTATCTTCCGGTAGAGCCTTCGTATATGAAGGAGATACTTTGAGCTTATCGCAAACCTTGCAATATGTCGCCACCGATGCTTATTTCGCCAGGTCTGTATCTTTAGATTATACAGGAGATACTCTAGTTCTAGGTCATTATAACACAGCCAAGGCGCTGCAGGTATATAAGAGGGATTTAGGGAATTACTCTCTCTTCAGGTCGATACAGGATGATTATCCTCACAGGCTCTCGTATATAGGGTTATTCTGCAGAGTATCTAGTGACGGTAGATATGTATACGGCGGAGATCCTAGGTACGTAAATCCTGACCTATCCATATCCGGCAGAATCATCTTGCACGATTTAGAGAATAATGAAACGACCAGACTTACTCTGGACAATACTACAGAGGACAACTTACTGGGATACAAAGTAGCTATATCTAACGATATGACTAAGTTGATAACCTATGCAGATAAAGGGTATGATGGATATGAAAGTACTCCTTGTGTATATATATACGAGTCACCTGACTTTACTTCATTCAAAAATATTCTAGACGATGTAGACATAGCAGAGAAATCCCCGAAGTATGGATTCATACCGGCTAGTTCACTTCCTTCAAGTGGCGGGATAGATTTCTCTAGAACTACTGCTCTCTGGAGCGGAGATGTATCGTCTGTAGCCGACATTATAGATTCATCAGGTTGGTATGTGATAGAAGTATTCGACCCAGGAGCTCCTTACGAAACATTAACTACTAAATGCACCCTGTATTACCATGGGCTAGACACCAAACCTTCGTATTACTCCATGGATTCTTATGCCGACTCTGCTACATCTCTAGTAGTTAACTCGATATACATCAATACAGTAGGTGGGGTAGGATCCTATAGATCTTACACAGAATCAGGAGACGTATACTGGTCATCCTCCACGTTAAAAATAAGAAGTATCTCTAAGGTAAATAATACATGATAGTTTTTTATGATGAGAATAATAAGGTAACGTCTTATCAGACATTTCCCGAGACAACAACTGCTCCTAATGCGGCATATGTAGATCCGGCTGAAGAGGATATCGTAAGAGAATTCTCGGAATATCTCCGAGTTAAGCCAGGGAGAATCCTAGTAGAGAATCCTGCATCACTTCAGGTTGAAGAGCAGGATGTTATGGTGTTAGATATACCAGAGGATGTACATGAAAGAAAGGCTGCGGATTTACTCGAAGAGAGTAGAGATAAGGCTCGAGCATATACATTCCTATGGAGAGAAGCGAAGAGGCAGGAGGGTATGCCTTATACCATTCAAGGGACTCTTGATTCTATACAAATCAGGGATACGCAAGACATGGTTAACATTAACGGCCTCGTTACAGTTGCTCAGATGGCAGAGGCTTCTGGTAACACTGAATTTACAGCAAGTTTTCGGGCCGATTCCAATACTACATACACCCTATCTCTCTCTGAGATATACGACCTAGGGGCGGCCACAGTAGCATATGTAGAGAGTATCTACGCACAGTCTTGGTCTGCTAAGGATTCTATCGAGACCGCTTCTACGGTAGAGGAGATGAATACGGCACTCGCTACGCTTAACCCGGAGTATTCAGTGTGAAGAAAGGTATACATCAGCGCCAGATACGTAACTGGCGCCATCAGGATATTTCTAATGCGGTTAAAGCAGATCTAGATCCTGGAGAGGCGATCGTCATCGAATCTACAGGCTCTATGTATATCGTTAGGTCTTATAAAACAACTGAAGAGGATATTACCTTAGATAACGGATTATTCCTGTTCGACATTTCAGAGGGTAGAGTGGAGTCCACTGCCTCTATTATCAACTTTGACGGATCTACTCCTATGGACACTTACCATTTAGCGGATGTAGATACTACAAGTAACTCTCTGGTATTAAATCCTGAAGATAATAATACCTATGGTGCTCAAGCGGGAGTATTAAACGGAAGCTTTCTAGGAGATTTCACCATAGAGGTGACTGGAGAGGAGTTGGGTAATTACATGGTGATCATAACTCCCGGTAAAGACGTAAGCGATCTATTCGATATCGATTCGGATTATTCCATACACGTATATTCGAGTGGAACTAATCTTACCGCCAGTGAGCAAGTACTTATAGTAGATAGCTCATATTCTCCAGGCCCTCCTATATGGACGGATATATCCGATAAAGAAAGCCTGCAGATATCCATAGAATGGAAAACCGATTCATCTGCAAAGATGACTATTTATAGATCAAATAACCAATACCACGAGGTAGTGTATTCATTCCCAGGAGTGACAGAGAGTAAGTGCCGAATAGGCGCGTACGCTTATGGAAATTACGCAGTATGAGGGGTTAATCATGCCTAAAACATTAAGAATAAATACCGGTCAGGAGCCGTTTTCATTTACACCATTTAGATACACTCCTCCTCCTCCTGGAGGGAAGGGTCTCAAGGCTTCTAAGAACGAGCTGGTAGCCGAAGGATCTCTTATAGATTCTATAAGGAAAGACTCTGACGTAAGAATCATAGATCTATCTATAGGAGATCCTGACTACGATACGATGAACGGCATGGCCTTAGTGAGGCGTTCAGGTGTAGAGGTCATACAGACATTCTATGGGATAGTAGGAAGTACTCCTAAGTCGGGATTCCGGACATGGGACGGTTCATCCTGGTCTTCTATGAACAGTCTCGGAGGCTCTGCCTCTAGTGAACCTGCTAAGAGCATGCCGTTGACGACTTATGTCTCCCTTCCTAATAACCTGGATGGAAATGTCTATACTTTTAATGCAGACACCGTAGGCAACTCCGTAGCGTATATAAATGATATACCCATCAAGGGTAACTATTCAGGTCCAGGCTGGGAGATGGTATTTAGAGATGGAGACTCTGGATTTACAGGAGAAGTCACTTTCGAAGTAGAAGATAATTGGTCGGGAATGAGATTAATAGCTTTTACCTATAGGGCGGCTACTCAAGATATTGAAGTACGAGATCAAGACGATACAGTAGTAGGGGACTTAATACCCGTCCCTAAAGATGAACCTGTCTCTGTAGACTTTCAGTTAATTAACAATAGGCCTTCTATCCGTTTTGTCAGGGAAGGAGAGACTTTACAGTCTAGGACAGGGCCTATATTCTCCGAGTCTATAGGGAACGTGTATATCTATGACACTACTGCAGCTTCTCCGGCTCCATCGATGACCGTAGAGTTTATAAGTGAAGGCGCAGACAGGACTATAACTACTGGCCAGGGTACTTCATTCGATAGGTACTTAGGGTATATACCTCAAGGATTTGAGCCTGCCAATCTATCTGGAGCCGATACTCAAAGTGGTATGGCCATGTTCTCTCCTAAGGATATAGTAGATATTGCTAATGCACATATCGACCCGAGTGCCATCAGCGTAGATACTCAAGTACTTCCTCACGGCACTACTATCTTAGATAAGACAAAAGTCTCCGCCAACGTCGTAACATATGACGGTTTAGCAGACGGATCTTCTCAGATACAATTTCCTCCCTGGACCTTACCGCTCGATACTGATGCGATTAAACCTGTGTTCGAGACCAAGATACATGATCCAGATACAGGGAGTAGGGCAGGAAGCGTACATGTAGATGTGTATGATGCAGATACTGACACGAAACTTTTTCGTATACTACACGTTACATCACCTACTTCTTACATAACATTCCGCGATGCGAGTAATGGATCGTTAGGCGTAGCTGACAGTATACCTAGATTCTTTCCGACCCAGTTTGAGTTCTCTATAACATCTGCTGGTAATTTCAAAGTGCGCTACTATAGCGATACGTCTTTGACGGAGAAGACTGTTCTCACAGGCTCTTCTGTAAAAAGGGTGTATGTCAAGGATAGTGGGGGCGCTTCTACTCCTAATATGAAACTGCAGTATAACTGGTTCTCTAGGCAGGAAGAAGCTACTACTAACTTCGGCAGTCCTTTTGTAGGAGGTCTTATAACGACTAACTATCCTCCCCTACCGGATGAAGTCAGGGCGTCAGCTTCAGGAGTAGAGGAGTTGTACTCATACTCACCTAACGACATCGTAGAGATTGCCAAGGCGAATTCAGGAGGAGGGGAGGCTCGCACATGGTACTTACCTGGTATGGACTTCGACTCAGGGGATATCACTACCAACACTACTGGCGTAGTAGATTTTGACGACGTAGATTGGGAGGCATTAAACGTCTCGGGTAGAACCGCTAGGTATGGAGCGACTATATTCGAGATTCAACTCTTAGCGCATTCCACTACAGGCCTGCTTACCGGGGATTTCAATATGGAATTGCTAGTAGGCGGAGTCAATATGACTGTCGTGTACGACGGTGCAGGATCCATCACTATAAACGATCCGACAGGAAGCCCTGTAGGAGGAAGTCTTGCTGTAGCGGAAAACGACGTCATACAGATCAAGCTCGATAAAAGCTATCTGTTCGTCATTAACACTACTCAGGGGCCGACATTATCATATTACCATAACCTAGGGATGGCAGAATGTCCGATAGAGGCATACATGAGCGTGTACAACGCGGGATCCGTAGGTATACGATTTGCCTTCCATAGAGAGGACATGCTTAGCAGCTCTGTATTAGGGGCTACTCTAGCGGAGACTCTTGATCAGAAATATACGGAGTATACGGAAGTAGGGCGCGCCATATCATCTAGAACGAGTTCTACTAATGTATCCAGAGGAGTGGTTCTTAGTTCTCAAGGTGTACTTAATGATCAGGACTACACGACTGCCTGGGGTAATACCACCTCTTCAATACCTAGCACGGCTAACGTTAAAGCACGAGTAACGAGCTCTACTGGAGTAGGATACTTCCTAGGCGGGACGACCACGTCTGGATCGGATTATGCTGAATATTTCAGACACGAATATCCAGGAGGAATACCTGTAGGTACTATAGTCGTACAGGAAGGTTCTGTAGTACGACCTGGCGTAGAAAGTGACAACCCAGATGATATCGTCGGCATTATATCCAACAACCCATCGGTAATAGGTAATGACGCGCCGGAAGTCTGGCACGATAAGGATTTACGAGATGAGTTCGGAGGGTTGATATACGAGGACGTCGAGATAGTTCGTATAGGTGATCGAGAGGTATTGAAAGACAGCCTTGAGGTAGTACCTGAGGACGCGGAAGTATTCACTATAAAGCAGACGAAGACTAACCCGATGTACGATCCAGAGGCTGTATACGTACCTCGCTCAGAGCGTCCAGATGAATGGGCCCTAGTGGGTATGGTAGGGCAGTTACATACTCGAGTATACGAGGATATTACGAGTACCTACGTATCTGCAGACGGTAGGAGTTCAGACGCGATAACTAGAGTCAGATTGATGGAGATGCTAATACCCTTCTCGGAAGAGAGAGGCTATGGCGTAGCCAGATGTTTGATGAGATAACTCAAGGCGACCTTCGGGTCGCCTTTTTTGTAAAATAAGGTTACTAACAAGGAGTTTATCATGACTGTAAATCAGAATCAAATACGAGGCTTTAACCTGGCCTCTGAAGAAGAGGCTAAACTCGTCGACTTCAACGCAGGTGAGCTCGTTACTATATTAGGCCGTGAGAATACATATCAGACCCGTGAGACTCAGGTACACGCCAGCGATATTGCACTCAATAACGGAAGATTCCTTCATGACATTACTGCAGGTGGTGCGATCGACATCGATAGTGCAGCCATGGTATTGGCCCTAGACGCTGAGCTAGGCGGTACCGACTGGCATACCGGAGGTTCTGGTCTTACTAACCAACAGGTGGTAGATGCCGTAACGGCGTCTTTAGGTGGTACGGCATGGAAGGGTAAGAACGGAGCTCCACCTGAAGCATCCTTTACCTTAGATAGTAACCTAGGAGATGCACCTTTCACCCCTGTATTAACGGATACCTCTACGGCCGGGGACAATACCATCGTGAGCAGAGTGCTGTCTTTTGACGATGGACGACAAGACATTGTACTGACAGGGTCTACTGCATCCTTCACGCTCAATAATATCGACTTGACAGTAGCCGTCACCTTGACCGTGACAGATGAGGTAGGTAACTTCGACACTACTACCACTAACGTACACACTACTAGTCAATTCGCAAACATCCCTCCTGTGATCAGCAACCAGTCCCTGACAGTGGAAGAGAATCAGGATTTAGTAATCACCCTCGGTGATCTTACTGATGCGGACGGCGATACCCTGACGTACACAGTAACTGGAAGTTCTGACTTCTCAACAGGACCGGGGACGAATAAGATTACGTTCAACTCCGCCTCTACGGGTATTCAGAACCTTAACGTAGGCGTAGATGACGGTAACGGAGGTACGGACAGCGCCATAGTAAGCGTAAATGTTATCGCCCAGGGATCTATCACCTATCCTGTTATCGGTAAGCCTTCTGATCAAATCGTAGCGCTTAATGGCACTCTAAACGTATCACCTACTTTAACTAACCCTGGCTCTGCAGGAACCGTAATGTGGTTCAAAGAGTATGGCCACGATGATATCGTAGTTAATCCTTTGACTGGGGAAGTTACTTGGGATACTACTGGACTTATATCTGAGTCATTCCACGTAGGATTACGTTGCGTAAATAACGACGGTATAGGTTATACTAACTTTATCGTTCACGTCGGGAAGACGTCTGGACAGATTAAATACGTAGGATCTGGAGAGTCTGCAGTAACTTGGGCGGACATCTATAGTACTATCAATCCTGGAGACACTGTAGTATTACGGGATGGTACTTACCGTACAGCCAGTAACATCATCGGTAGGGATAACGATGCCGGTATCGATAGGTATCCTCCTAGCGGTAACGCGGGAACGATTACCTGTGTAATGGCAGATAATCCGGGAGAAGCCATATTCGATGACGGTATATCTGGCGTTAAGTTCAACCTATGGAGTGGCGGTAAGAACGAATCATCCTATATCGCATTTAAAGGCCTTTTCTTCGAAGGAGGTTCTGTATTATCCCTAGCAGGTGACCCTAACGATAAGACTAATACCCGTATCGATCATATGAAGGTCATTATGTGTGGCGGAGCCGGTGAAGATGATATCCCTCTGTATTGCCGTATTGCCGATAACGTTCTCTTTGAGAGCTGTTACTCATTCGGAGGCGGGCGCTATAAGATCTCTTCTAATGAAGCGACTAACGTCGTCTATCGTCGTAACGTTGCTAGATATGATCGATCAGACCGGAAGGTAGCTCAGGATCCTAAGGGTTCGCACATCCTATATAACACAATGAACTTCCGTATGGATAACTGTATCGCAGTAGACGATATCGACCTATACGTGAATAGTGGATACAAGGCAGGAGCGTTCGGTACTCCAGTAACATCTACCTCTGTTACTCCAGAAGGTTCCCGAGGATACACCTCTAGGTGTATTCACTTAAACAGTGAGCAGTTAGTACATCAATATGACTACCAGGTATCTAATGGAGGAGGTGCTTCCGACGTAGAGACTCGTGATATGGTAAGCTATGACTGTCGTCCTCACGGTATCTTCATTTACACATGGGGTTTCAACTTATGGGATCGCTGTACGTTCGCTAAGGTTCGCGCCCAGCATCCGCAAGTATCTTCCATGGTACATACGGGTGGTTATAATAACTTCCGCGGATTCAGGCAGTGTATCTTCGATGATATGCCTGCAGTAGACAACTCGGATTACCTAGTTGGTAACGTGACGGTAGGTGATATAGGGGTACCTTATAACGGCGGTACATCTCGTACGGTAACTAAATACGGTCTCGTTAACAATAATATTACGAATGCTGTCGGGGTTACTCCGATAAATAGCGGTACTCAAAGCGAGTCCGGTACTACTTCGGTGAATATAACTCCAGATCTAAAGTATGTGCCTAGATTAGAGAGGTCCAGTACTATCTCTGATACTCATGGCGCAGAAGTTATGCACCTTAAAGGTAAGTCAGGTACGTGGCACGGAGAGGCTGGATACGATGACGATCTCGATATACCTATGTGGCCATTCCCTGCAGAAAAGCTTATCAAGGATAAGATGAGTGCGTACACATGGACAGGCTCTACTTACTCTGGTTCAGACTATTTGAATCGAGTAGAAGGTTCATCCGGCACCATAGATGGTACTCGTGGTTTCTGTGTATCAGGTGAAAGCTTGACGGGTTACGTCTGGGGTTACATCGGTAACACAGTTCCTCCAATGGGTATCTCTGCAGTTCCAGGAGATGCGCAGGCGACCGTATTATGGGAGCCTTTGAGTGGAATCCATGCGACGAATATTACCGGTTACACCATATATGATTATGATCCGGATACGGGGGCATTATCTAATGGTCGTGCAGCGGCAGCAGATGCAGACAGGATCATCATACCGAGCCTGATTAATGGGTTCAATAGTTGGTTTGCAGTGACTGCGACAGATAGTGTTAAAGGTGAGAGTAGCTACAGCTACCCTGTCTTGGTAAGACCGAACGGTACGCCTACGGTTCTACCTCAGATAGATACTCATCCGCAAAATACGAGCATTATCGCAGGTGATACGTTTACACTTACTTCTGATATCCAGGGATACGACTCCTTGCAGTGGCAGAAAGATGGGACAGATATTCCAGGCGCAACAGGTCTGAACTATACGACTACCGGCCAGGATGCCGATAACGGCGTGACATATACTATCGTAGCTACTAATGCAGTAGGCAGCGTATCTTCTACTGGAGCGGTCTTGACCGTTACTCCATTGGATTCTACTCCTCCTACCGTAAGCATAGCACTTAATACCGACACGTTAAATATTACGGTAAGCGATAATATCTATGCTAACTCAGATCTAACTATGCAGCTTCTTGATGGCGGATCTCCTGTAGGTTCAACGTTTGCAGGAAGCGTAACGTCGATAGATTTGACCACGTACCCCTTAGCTACCGGGAGCCGTACTCTAAGTGTACGGGCCACCGACCCGCAGAATAACACCGGTACGAGTACTACGGTCCAGTATACCGTAGGTTCCCCTGTGTTCTCTGACGATTTCTCTGATACGAGTAATTGGTCTGGCGATCTTACAGTATCCGGAAACGTAGGTACACTAGGAGCTACTCCTATAAGAGGATTGGTGAACTGGTGGAACGCAGACACTAAAGGTTCTGTCAAGTTTGACATGAAGGTTAACACTCAGGCTAATGCCTACGCTGCTTATCCTCGGATAAGACTTGGTATTAACACTGATGGATCTAAGGCTGGAACTCTAGATATATTCTGCTACCCTAGAACATATAGTTCTAACGGATGGGTAGACTATATTGATAGAGCAGGTTCAACTACTACTCTGACCGGTAAGCCTACAGGTTTCGGTAACCCAGATGACTCTACGTCAGAATGGCGAACCTACGAGATAGGGATGGTAGGGACTACGGCTTATATGAAGGTTGACGATGTGGAATTATTCTCTTCGACTATACCGGAAGATATCAATCCTTTCAGTGGTACCCTTCAGATTGATGCGGATGCTGCAGGTGATTTAGAGATACGTAACCTATTCGCGTATTCCTAATCTAATACTTAAGTATTAAACTTATAGTAAGGCGATCAGTTTCGACTGGTCGCCTTTTTTGTTTTTCTAAAATCTTTATGTAATCAAAATATAGGACTTATCATGACTATTTCACAAAGACAGATAAGAGGATTTTGGTTAAGAGATGAAAATGAAGCCTTAGGATTTAATGTTGTACCGGGGCGCATCTATTCAGTTCGGACTACGGGAAATGTATATGCATGCAGTTCCACTCGAGTAAGTACGACGGACCTAGAGACTCTTAACGGTAACTTCCTTAACAAAATAAATTTAACCCCTGCTGATATAGTCGCAGCTATCACTGAAGAGATTGGTGATGAAACTTGGAAGACCGGGGGTAGCGGCCAGGTAGTTCAGAACACTGCTCCGTCTATCAGCAATCAGGCTCTTAATGCCACTGTAGGAGACGACGTTGTAATTACGATGGGCCCTATTCAAGATGCGGACGGAGACGATATTGCATACTCCTTCACTGGAGAAGCTAGCGCGGTAGCCGGACCGGGACCTAATGAAGTGACTCTCAGCAATGTCACGGAAGGAGTGAAGACTCTTAATATCACCGCAGACGATGGTCGAGGCGGAGAAGATACTGCAGTAATAACTGTTACGGTATCCCAGCCAGATTTATCCGTAACGAACAGTTACTTAGTCCATAACTCTGCGCTAGAGCCTAACTACGGGTCGGGCATACCGGACAAAATGACTCGAGTAGTAGATCCTCAGACTAATTGTCCCGTGACGCGCGTGACAGATGTTTCTACAGACTTAGAGCAAACCAGTCGGACGGTTAACGGGTATTCTAGGTATTCTCAAGAGAATTCTGACGGTACATTGTTCCTAGCTATGGGTACGAACTCTACGAGCAGTACGGTAATAGAAGTCGCTACAGGTAACGTAGTCGCGTTCCTAGCCTATGACGACACCGGTCTCACCACGCATACTATCGGTATGGCTCATGAGATCCGCTGGGATTATACGGGCAGCCATCCTAACCGCGTCTATTTCCGTAACGGACAGTCTCTCTACATGATTGACGACGTCACTCAGAACGACAATAGCGATAGATCCAATCCTACTCGATCGCTCATAAAGGACTTCTCTACAGAGATAGTCTGGCCTGCCGCTGCCGATGGACAGACCAAGAAGGTCTATAACGATCAGGAAGGAGATTGCTCTAACGATAATGACCACTGGGCATTTATGGCGGCCTATTATGACGGCTCTACGTATAGATGTGCCGCGTTCATACACTACCAGATATCTACTGACACTACGCACATTATGTACCCTTCTGATTTAGCAGGTACGAATATGGATGCATTCTCGGGAGATGAGCACTTCCCTAGACGACCTAACATGGTGGAGATAACACCTTTAGGGACGGGTATGGTGATACATACAGGGCGTTCGTATACTGGCTGGTTCGAGAACCTCTCTGGGACATGGTTCGATGGCGTATATCTATGGCCGATGGACTTTAATCTAGCAGGGAATCCTCCTTTTAGAATATCCATAACAGAAACTCACTCTGGATGGGCCTGGGCAGATGACGGCAGGGAGCTTTTCGTATACCAAGATAATAGGCGGGATGTATTCAGCGCGACGTATGTTGCCGGCGCCAATAAAGGTTATGCTCTAGATAGCTCAGCTGCTCCTGGAGATGACCCGGGACCTGGAACAATAGACTTTGCTCGACATGTAGACTTTAGTTATACCGGGATGCACTTCGGGAAGATGCCTCCTAATAGACCCGGCTGGGCCATGATGTCTACTTACAGTAATAGTGATAACTGGGCAGACGACCAGTTAATCATGTTGGAGATAAAGGATATAGGTAATAATCCTTCTGCATGGCGTATCTCCCCTATGTACAGTAAGTACGCAGGTGATTATTTCGATGAGGCACCTGCCAGCATCAACCTTGCAGGAGATGCTATATACGTATCTCAGAACTGGGGCGATCCCGGGGTCACAAGCGAAATCTTTCGATATGATCTACCTTCCGATTGGAATACGGCTATATCGACAGGTTCTTCCTCTAAGGTTTATGGGGATGATATTAACATTACAGGAATAGGAGTACAGT
>Ga0255772_10002636_pt1 | contig 17400 bp, 21 predicted proteins | sample 071ome_34_FD_179970 | JGI IMG/M metagenome (GOLD analysis project Ga0255772, IMG submission 179970) | Coastal salt marsh microbial communities from the Groves Creek Marsh, Skidaway Island, Georgia - 071411BT metaG (version 2) | ecosystem: Environmental > Aquatic > Marine > Intertidal zone >...
GTTATCAAGATGAACAAGCAGGATTAAAATCCATGCGAACAGCGGCGTTTACAGAACACAGTGATGTTCCCTATCAAGATTACAAAAACCAAAACGATCTTTCAAATACCAAACTAGAATTTTTAGAAATACAAACAGGAAGATACTGCAATCTAAAATGTAGATCATGCGGGCCATGGTTATCAACAACTTGGGATGAAGACCTAGAAGCAGACTCAACAGTTGAAGAACATTTCTTTGGCAAAAACTCTACACGATTTACAGATATTAAACTGCTACCAAAAGTAAATGAATCTCTAGTAAAGTTTTCATATGATACACTAAAAGATTTAAAAAGAATAAAAGCCACAGGTGGAGAACCTTTTCTTAGTGATCAATTCCAAAACTTTTTATCAAATCTTGTGGATTGGAATATAGCAAAAAACATAGACATTGAAGTTTTTACTAACTGTTCTTTTTTTCCTAAACAACAGTATAGAGAGTTACTGCCAAAATTTAAATCAATAAAAATTACTCTAAGTTTAGATGCAGTTGATCAACGAGCAGAATTCTTAAGAAAAAATTCATCTTGGAACAAGGTCACAGAGTCAGCAACAAAGTGGATAGACTTTGCATTAGAAAATTCACAAACTAGAATATCAATAAGTCATACAGTAACAGTTTATAATGCCCTATACCTTGGTGAGTTTATTGATTGGATGATGCCACATTTTTCAAAAATAATTTTAGAAAATAAATTTGATTTTGATCTACATCTAGCACAAACACCTCAGTATATGTCATTGTTAAATGTCAACAGTCAAATACAAAAGCAGATGTTAAAAATCATACAAGAGCAACAACAAAAAATATTATCAAAACATCCAAACTATTCTAGTATGATCAACAAAAGTTATGATAGAATAACAAAAGGATTAAGCAAACACGTATCTGATCTATCACAAGTGTTTTTAGAGAAAACCAAACTAATTGATGATGTAAGAAATGAAAAATGGCAAAACACATTTCCAGAACTAGCAGAGGTACTAGATGAGTAAAACATTTTGCGTAATGCCTTTTATCCACATGAACCTTAAACCAAAAGGTTATGTGAGTGCTTGTTGGCGCAATCACGACCTGCTGGGGCACTACGGCGAAGAAAAATTAAAAGACATATGGAACAACAAAAATTACAAACAGATTAGAAACAATCTGTTAAATGGAATACAGCACGAAGGTTGCAAGAGCTGTTGGGACATGGAACAATCACACACAAAGTCAACACGACAACAGTGTAACGAACAGTATGCTGACATGATTCCTGGTATACTTGACACAGTCAAAGATGGTGCATTGCCAATGAATGTTCGTACAATTGAATTGCGTTTTGGTAATGTGTGTGATTTGAGATGTAGACACTGTTCATCTATATACAGTTCTACATGGGCAGTGGCCTACAACAAACATCAAGATGTTAAAACACTGTTTGACAAATATCAACTCACAGAAACCAGCACATGGCGTGGCATAGCCAAACTACCTGCTGAAACACTGGATCAAGTGATAGATGACATAGCTCCTACAGTAGAAGAAATAGTTATTGCAGGAGGCGAACCTTTGATACAACCACAGCACTATGAAGCATTGGAAAAACTATTGCCATATGCAAAAAACATAACACTTGAATACAACAGCAATTTAAATTCAATTGCACAAGGTGACAAGCAGGTGATTGATCTATGGCAACATTTTAAACAGGTAAATTGTAGGGTCAGCATTGACGGTGACAAAAGCACACACAGTTATCTAAGAACAGGCAGTGACCTTGCTAAAATAGAAAACAACATAAAACAATTACAGCAGTTAGACAATGTGATGTTGACAGCAACCTGCACCACATCATTGTATAACATAACCAAGTTGCACCATGTGATAGAATACTACAACAAATTGGACCTGCCTATGCACTGTAGTTTGGTACAGTATCCAGAGGCAATTAATGTGCAGTATCTACCTAATGAATTAAAGCAACAGGTCAACAAACAGGTTAGAAACACAGTTGCAGATCTGTCAGGAAAAATAAAACAAACCAGACACAATAAGATTGCAAAGTGGAGTGAATATGTGTTACAATATATGAACAATACTAGTATCAATGTGGATAAACTAACAGATGATACTAGAGAGTATATTACAACTATGGATAAATTAAACCAAACAGAGTTCTTGTCAGTGTATCCAGAATTTAAGGAGTATTGGCAATGACAGATCTAAAATGGAGTGAATATGATTTTACACAAATTCCGTACGATGATCTCGTACGTGTTGGACAACGTACTATGCTTTATAGGGACTTGTTTACAGTTAGTTGGCTTCTTGGTAGGTTTTGTAATTACAGGTGTTCATACTGCTGGCCGTATGCTAGGAGTGACAGAAAAGATCATAGGCCTACTGAGCTTTGTCTTGCTACCATTGATGAAATCAAAAGACAAGCAAGAGAAAGAGGATTTAATAGTTTCCATTTCTCGCTCAGTGGAGGCGAGCCTACGTTTCATCCTGGTTACCTTGATATTCTTCAGCATCTCGCTGATGATACAGCAAATACTAATTATACTAGTGTCCATATGACATCAAACTGTTCAAGACCTATGAAATGGTTTGAGCAGTATGTTAGTGCAGTAGCACCTTTTCACAGAGCAAGTATAACAGCAAGTTATCACAGAGAGCATGTGAACACACAAGAAAAGCGAGAAGAGTTTGCAGACAAGTTGTGTTTTGTTCAAGAGCATGATGTTCAGGTAACAATTAATCAAGTCATGGTGCCAGAATGGTTTGATGAACTATATGAAGAGTCATTGTACTTTCACAACAGAGGTATTAATGTTACACTCAAACCACAAAGTGATCCTACAGCATCTAAACGTGTGGATGGGTATACAGATGACATGTTAAAAAGATTATGGAATGGTATGCCACAACGTGGCTTCACTGAAGCAAAAAACAAACATGTAACACGACCAAAACCCACATATAAAATTGATGATGACAAGACCATGCAGAAGCAGACATACTCACAAGGAGTACCACAACACTTTCAAGTTGAGTTTAGAGACAAAGATGGAAATCCATATTTTATGGATCAAGCAGAAAGATTCAATGCATTTAATTTTAATCAATTCACAGGTTGGGAATGTTCGTCAGGTTATAGGTCAATTATTATTAGAGAACCAGATGGCAGTATAAAAAGAAGTTATAGTTGTGATGACAAACCTTTGGGTAATATTGAAACAGGATTTAAATTATTTGACAAACCAGAAAAATGTATTTCACGCAGTTGCGTATCAAGTGCTGATTCAAAAATACCAAAACGTGTTGCTGGAACACAAATGCCACTATGGCCTGGAGACAAAACATATCTATGAACAAGAATAGTTTATACAGAGATCTAACAACTTTTGGAAGCCAATATCCCTTGAATTTTAGAATACAAGACAGTGAAAAGTTTATTGATTGGACAGAAAAACAGTTTGAATATGTAAGATACAATCCAAGAAAACCAATTAATAGATATGGATTAAGCGTCACAAGTTTAGATGGTAGTGTTTCAGGTATACCTGATCTAGATAGTGTTTATGAATATAACAAAGAAAACGGAACGCAGTGGACTGAAAGAGATTTTAAAGTTTTAACACCAGTAGCAGAATGGGAGTCACTTAGTGCATTTTTAAATCATTTTACAGGTAGTATTTTTAGAACACATATTTTAAAACTTGGTGTTGGAGGATTTTTTCCACCACATAGAGATCATCCTGATGAAGATTTTCATCATACAAACAAGATTATTTTTGATACATTTAGATTGATAGTACCATTAAAACATTGTAATCCTCCATATATGAATTTTGTTTTTGAAAATAAAATTTTAAATTGGGAACAAGGAGTAGTATATTTTGTTGATACAGCCAAAGTTCATTATCTTTTTAATTCTTCAGATGAACCATCATATTGGTTGGTTGTTAATGTTGATGTAAATGAAGATACAGTTGCAACAATTTGTAGGAATATGAAAGAACTATGACATACGATATTTTAAAAATAACTAATAAAACATTTGGTACAAGCAAAGCAATCCATTCGCCAACCGATATGACATTTAAAAATATGTTAACTAGCAGTTACGGTTCTTATATTGAAAGCACAAATGAAAATGATAAAACACCTTCTTCAAAAAGAAAAATGCGTTGGGAAAATTGTCAAAAACAAATTCGCAAATATCTAAATCCTCTTATTGACTTATCACAATTAAAATGGGCATATCCAACAAATGGTATACATGAAAGCATAGATTGTATGTGCCTAAAGGTTGACAAGTATCAAGTATTTGAAGGTGAATATAGATATCCAATGTTTATGAAAAAGCCTATTAATATTGCTAAAACAACAAGTGACTTAATTGCTGGTGTTCCATTATACATGAGTAATCCATTTAGTGCTACAGGTAATTTTGATAGAAGATATGATGAAGTAGGGTCAAAACAAATTTGTCCAATATATTTAGATCTAGCATTTGCTGGAACAACCGGACAGTATAAGATAAATTTATATGATAATATTCGTGAAGTATTTTGGAGTTGTTCAAAACCATATGGTCTTGGGTTATTAAGAGCAGGGGTTAGATTTTCTAGAGAACAAGAAGCAGTACAGCAAGAACTTCAAGGTGTAGGCTATTTTAATCATGCTATTATAGATGTGTTTAAAGCAGTAATATTAAATAGTAATGTATTTGCTAAAAAAGAACAATACAGTAAAATGCAGTATGATATTTGTAAGCAATTTAATCTACAACCAAGTGATTCTTATTTGATTGGTACAACACATGATAGTGAATGGGATAGATTTAAAAGAGATAACGGTGTTAACAGAGTTTGTTTAACACCTGCATATGAAAGATTTGTAAATGAATAAAAAAATAGCAATAACAGGACATACTAAGAGAATTGGTAAAGCATTATATGAAGCATTTCCAAACGCAATAGGCATGAGTAGATCTACAAGTTATGATATTACTAATAAAGATTCAAGAACTAGAATAATACATGCTTCTATGAATTGTGATGTGTTTATTAATAATGCACATGAAGGATTTGGACAAGTAGAAGTACTGGATGAATTGTTTACTGCTTGGAAAAATAAAGACAAGTTAATTATTAATATTGGTGTTGATGCTGTGCCTTTTACCAATTGGCAAGTAGTTCATCAACAATATCCTGTGCAAAAAGTTGCACTACATTCACATGCAGAACTATTACAAAATCAAAATCGCAAATGTAAAATAACAACGCTGGCTTTGGGGTATGTTGATACAGAATTTAATAAAGAATATCTTGGTCCTAAATTATCTTATCAAGAAATCATTGATACAGTTAAATGGATAATTGAACAACCAAGTGAAATTAAACACATGGTATTAAGTGCAAGATGATTAAACTATTGATTATAAGTGAAATTGAAAGTATTGAAAATGATATTGCAAATTGGCAATCTTATTATAAACAACAAGGGGAGTCTTGGTATGATTGGGTCAAACAATTGCCTGGATTTATAAAGTTTGATTCATCTGCAGGAACTAGAAGAGGAATAAATGTAGACACAAATACTAATATAACTGTTTGTGAAGTTTATTTTAATGATAATAACAGTGTTAATAACTTTTTACAGCACAGCAATAATATAAAGGCTATGGAAACAGCAAAAAAGTTTGCAAAATGGATTAAAATTATAAAGGTAAAAATAGATGAGTAAAACAATTTGGGGTGTATGTGGACTAGGGCATGACGGATCTTTATCTGTGGTTAAAGATGGCGAAATAGTGTTTGCGGCTCACACAGAAAGATATACACGAGTAAAAAATGATTCAGACCTATGTGATGAAATAATCAACGAAGCACTAGAGCATGGTGATCCAGATCGTGTTATATGGCATGAAAGACCTTGGTTGAAAAAACGTAGACAAATGGTTGCTGGACAATGGAACGAAGTATTCCAAACTAGTAACTTACCATCGCAGTATATGAAACAGTTTCAACACATGGTGCCACATAAATTAGAATATGTGGAACATCACAAAGCACATGCGGCCGCAGGAGCATACACATCACCATACAACAGTGCCTGTGTTATTGTTGCTGATGCAATAGGAGAGTTTGACACAATATCTATATGGGATTACACAGCACCAAATGGTTTAAAAAGATTAAAAACATATCAGTATCCACATTCACTAGGACTGTTGTATTCAGCATTCACACAAAGAGTTGGATTAAAGCCAAACGAAGAAGAATACATCTTAATGGGAATGGCGGCGTACGGTGAACCTAAATATGTCAAAGACATTGAAACATATTTCTTTGATGAACGTGATCCTTTGAAACTAAAACGAAATGTTCATGCTGGTATTGAAGAATGGATGCCACACATGCCATTGCTTGATCATCAATTTTCATATGATGTAGCGGCATCAATACAACAGGTGATAGAAAAGAAAATTCTTACGCTGTTTGAGATAGCACGTTCATACAGTTCACAAAAGAACATTGTATGGATGGGTGGAGTTGCACTTAATTGTGTAGCCAACTCGTTGATGTACAATAAAAATCAAAACATATGGATTATGCCTAATCCAGGTGATGCAGGTAACTCACTAGGCGCCGCGGCATTGGGATATGGTGATAAACTAAATTGGCAAGGTCCTTTCTTAGGCACAAACATTGAAGGTGACTATCCTGTGGACAGTGCCTGTGAAGCACTGATGAATGGCAACATCATTGGAGTTGCAAGTGGTAGAGCAGAGTTTGGTCCAAGAGCATTAGGTAATAGAAGTTTACTTGCAGACCCTAGAGGAGGTGAAATCAAAGACAGAGTAAATGATATTAAGAAACGACAGAAATTTAGACCTTTTGCTCCTGCTATACTAGAAGAACATGTACATGAGTATTTTACAATGCCAGGAGGTATAACAGCATCACCGTACATGCAGGCAGTGGCAATATGTAGAAAGCCACAAGAGTTTCCAGCAATCATACATGCTGATGGTACTTCACGTGTACAAACTGTGACACAACATGAAGCACCAGGATTTTATAAACTAATCAAAAAGTTCTATGATCAAACAGGTTGTCCAATGCTATTGAATACAAGTTTGAATATCAAAGGCGAACCTTTGGTAAACACAAGACAACATGCAGATGCATTTGAACAAAAACACAAAGTGAGGGTATATTCATGAAACCAAAAAATACAAAAGTCGCAATGATTGGTTGCGGTAAACTTGGACAAGACTGTGCAGAAGTTATGGCACAACAATACATGGTTGAAGGGTATGATGTAGAACCAAGACAACCAGAAAATTTTCAAATGAAAACGTCTATTGCTGAAGCAGTTAAAGACAAAGATATTGTGTTTATTGCGGCACCAACACCACATGATCCACGTTATGATGGTTCAACACCAACAGCACATCTAGAACCAAAAGACTTTGATTACACAATTGTAAAAAATATCTTACGAGAGGTTAATCAGGTTGTTAACAAAAAGCAATTGGTAGTTCTCATATCAACTGTATTACCAGGCACAACAAGACGTGAACTAGAACCACTAATTACAAATGCACGTTTTGTGTATAATCCGTATTTGATTGCTATGGGATCTGTAAAATGGGATATGGTAAATCCAGAAATGATTATGATTGGCACAGAAGATGGATCTAAAACAGGTGATGCAAAAGAACTTATAGATTTCTATAAACCAATGATGCAGAACAATCCAAGATACATAGTTGGCACTTGGGATGAGTGTGAGTCAATTAAAATTTTTTACAACACATTTATTTCAGCAAAGATTGGGTTGGTAAACATGATTCAAGATGTAGCAGAAAAGCAAGGCAACATCAATGTTGATGTGGTAACGTCAGCACTTGCATACTCTGATCAAAGAATTATGGGACCAAAGTACATGACAGCAGGCATGGGTGATGGTGGTGCTTGTCATCCTAGAGATAATATTGCACTGCGTTGGATGGCAGATCACCTAGGCTTAGGCTATGACTTGTTTGACGCTATTATGGGTGCTAGAGAAGTACAAGCAGAAAATCTTGCTAAAAAATTAATGTCATACAATTTGCCAATTGTGATTGTAGGTAAAGCATACAAACCTCACGTGCCTTACACTAATGGATCATACAGTTTGCTGATTGGACACTACATTGAAAAAGCAGGCAGAACATTGTACTACAAAGATGAACACACTGGTGATACTCCACCTAAAACACTAGGTCGTGCAGTTTATCTATTAGCACACAATCCTAGAGTAACATATGGTACAGATGACACATCTAAGTATGATTTTCCAGAAGGATCAATTATTGTTGACCCTTGGAGACAGTGTCCACAACTAGAAGGTTGCACAGTGATTGAGTATGGTAACACAAGGAACGTTTAAATAAAAATGATTAACACAGAAACAGTAACTCATGTAAGACATTGGAGTGATAAAACATTTTCATTTCGTACTACACGATCTTTTCCAAACAAATTTGAAAATGGAGAGTTTGCTATGATTGGTGTTGAACATGAAGGTAAGAAATTAATGAGAGCATATTCTTTTGCTTCTGCTAATCACGAAGATCATTTAGAGTTCTTGTCTATTAAAATTGATGATGGTCCTCTAACTTCTAAACTACAGCATATCAAAGAAGGCGATGAAATATTAGTAAACAGCAAAGCCACAGGCACTCTTGTGATTGACTACTTATTACCTGGACGCAATCTATATCTAATTGCAACAGGCACAGGTCTTGCACCTTTCTTGTCAATAATCAAAGATCCAAGAACCTATGAACGTTTTGAAAAAGTAGTACTAACTCACACGGTGCAGTATGAACAAGAGCTAGCCTACAAAGATGTTTTAGAAACGTTTAACGAAGATTGGAACGAAGTCACACAAGGTAAGTTTAGATATTTCAATACACTTACTCAGCAAGAATGGCCAAGACAGGGTAGAATTACCAATTGGATCAAAGACGGTAACCTATTTCCAACTACTACAAATCAATTGTTAGATTCAAACCATGATAGGTTTATGATCTGTGGCTCGCAAGGACTAAACACAGATCTAATTGAACATTTTGAATCATTGGGTATGCAAGAAGGCAACACATCAATTCCTGGCCAATTTGTTGTGGAAAAAGCATTTGTACAAAGATGATTTTTACTCCTTTAGATATACCTCCAATACCAAATAAACAATCTATTCTTGACAAGTTTATTGGTTCTGAAAAGTTTGCTTGGTGGAAAGAAGAAACACTACTAGGAACTAAAAATTTAAATGAACCGTTTGGAGAACCAAGACAATGGGAGTTGTCTGCACACTTAAAATATCCAAATTTAGTTGAATGGATAGACACATATTTTCCATTTGAGTATAAATTTTATGTAAGACTTGCAAGATCAACCGGTAATGTAGCACCACATGTGGACGGCAATTATGTTACAGCACCACATCCGCATCATATGACAATAACTCAAGAAATGTTAGATCACCAATTGGCAAATGAACCAATAGGCTATAGGTTTGTTGTTAGCGGATCAAGAGATACATTGTATATGTGCAAAGAGTATGACTATTCTAAAGATATGAATAATCAACAAAAATGGTTTTGTACAATACCAAATAAAACAGATGCTTTTTTGATTAATAATTGTACACAACCTCATGGAGTAGATGTTAAGCAAGGCATAGATGATGATCGTATTGTTGGATTTATACTAGGCAAAGTAAATGTAGAAGAACATCAAAAATTAATAGAACGCAGTGCAGATAAATATAAAAAGTATGTAGTTTATAAGGAAGACCTAAAATGATATTTGTACCACTAGATTTACCACCTATACCAAACAAGCCAGAATTAGTAAAAAGATTTGTAGGAACAACTTATGTTACAGGACATTGTGGTCGTATAGAAATAGAAAAAGAAAATATGACAATCACTGATCGTTTTGCTCATTGGACTGACACAAATTTATATTGGAGAAACGAAGAATGGACTGATACGGCTAAAAAAGATTTTCCTGAAATAATGGATTGGGTGCAAACAAACCTGCCTTTTGAAAAGTATTTTTTAATTAAACTAGGAAGATTATACAAAGCAGACCCACATGTGGACAATAATCTATTTTGGGTATCTCAACAAGCAGATGATTTATATAAAAAATTAAACGATGGTGAAGTATGTCCTTTTCCAAATACAGATCTATTTAAGCATACAGCAGTTGAAGATGCTATATATGAACATCAATTAGCAAATGAACCTGTAGGTTATAGATTTATTCTAAGCGGATCACGAGATACTTTATATATGTCTAAAGACCAACGAGTGAAACTATCTGATGATAAAAAACACTATTGTACAATACCAGAAGACACAGACTCTTATGTAATTGATAACTGTTCGCAACCACATGGTGTTGATCCAAGACCAGGGATTGACGATGACCGTATTGTTGGATTTATTATTGGATTAGTTAAACCTAAAGAACACAAAGAACTAGTACAACGCAGTGCTGAAAAATATAAAAAATATGTAATGACCAAGGAAATGATAACATGATTCTTTTTGTGCCATTAGATGTCCCTACAATTCCAAACAAAGAAAAAATTTTAAAAAACTTTTATGGAAACACAAAAGTATTAAGTTATAATTACGATAATGAAGACATGGAAATTGAAACAGATTATCAAAAAATAAATTCAGCAACTAATATACTTTATAAATGGAAGACTCAATATTTGTTAGAAAGTGGCAAATGGAATACTTTTGCTCGTGATATATACCCAGAACTTATTCAGTGGATTGATGATTATTTTCCTTTTACTCAAAAATTAGATGTAAGATTGGATAGAGCTCAACAGCGTATATTACCACACACTGATGCATATGACTGGGATAATCATGTTTACGAAGGAGTAATGACTGATACCAAAGGCAATAAAATTAAAATACCTTATGCAAATAAAGTTAACAGTCCTCAAACAATTTACCAACACCAGTTGGATAACGAACCAATTGGATATAGATTTATTATTAGTGGTAGTCGTAACAGTCTTTATATGTGTAATGAAAATGATGTAAGTCAAAAAGTTTTTTGTTCAACACCAAATGAAACAGATGCTTATGTTATAAACCATTGTACACAAATGCACGGAATGGATCCAAAGCAAGATTATGACGATGATCGTATAGTTGGTTTTATTGATGGTATTGTTGATCCAATTAAGCATAAGCAGTTAATAGAAAAAAGTTTTGAAGTTTATAGAAACTACTCTTTACTAGAACAAGATGTTCCATGGTATAACAAGGAAATAATCTAATGTTGTTTGTTCCTTTAGATATACCACCTATACCAAACAAAGATACGATTATAAAAAACTTTTATGGTAAAACTCAAGCAGTAGGATATGGTAAAGATAAACAGTTAGTTTTTAGAGATGTAGATGATGACACTTTATCAAAAACATCTGATGTATTTTATCAGTGGAAAGCACAACAATTATCAGATAAAGGAACATGGAATAGTTTTGCTAAAGAAACTTATCCAGATTTAATCAAATGGATTGACGATTACTATCCATTTGAAACTATATTAGATGCACGTTTAGAAAGAGCAAAAGGTCCTGTTCTTCCACACACAGATGGAGCATCAGTTGGGTATGTTGGTCGTATGATGGATAGTAGTGGTTCTTATATAGATGTTCCAAGTTATGTTGACAATCCCCAAGAAGTGTTAAATCATCAATTAGCAAATGAACCAATTGGCTATAGATTTATTGTACATGGTTCAAGAGATACGTTATACATGTGCAAAGACGAACAAGGAAAAAACAAAGTATACTGTGATATTCCAAACGAAACAGATGCTTATGTTATAAATCATTGCACACAATTACATGGTATGGATCCTAAACCTGGTATTGATGATGAACGTATTGTTGGGTTTATTATAGGAATTGTTAACATTAATAAACATAAAAATTTATTAAAAAAGAGTGCAAATAAATATAAAGAGTGTATAATAACAACAAATGAGCTACGAGTATAGATTAAAATTAATTTTATTGGCCAATCATATATTAGCCATTACAGGGTTAGTGTATGTTGGATGGGAATGGTTGTGGCTGTCGTTTGTTGGTTGGATAGTGTTTGGAAAAATTGGTGGTGAAATAGCATTACACAGATATCTAACACACAAAAGTTTTGAAACATCGTATTGGAAATCAAGATTACTTATTGTTTTGAGTATGTTCAACTGTTTTGGATCACCTGTTGCTTGGTGCGGAATACATAGAAAGCATCATGCAGTTCCAGAAACTAAAGAAGATCCACATGGCGGTCAACCAATGTGGCGTATATGGTCAACCTTTTGGGAACCGTTTACAATTGAAAGAAAATTTGTTGCTGATCTAGTAAAAGATAAATGGATTAAATTTATACATCAAAATTATTTAAAACTATTGCTAGGAACTTATTTAATTATAGCATTAATTGATTGGCGAATAGCAGTGTTTTTAATATCATTACCAGCAGTAATTACTTTTCACAGTGCTGGGTTAGTTAACACAGTATGTCATAGATGGGGATATAGATTATTTGATACAAAAGATCACAGCACAAATAACACATGGGTAAACATTCTAACACTAGGTAGTGGGTTACATAACACCCATCATGAAAAACCAACTAGTTGGACAAACAAAGAAAAATGGTGGGAAATTGATTTACCTGCTTGGATAATAAAACATTTTTTCTTGGAGAAAAAAACTAATGATCGAACAAATTGAAAAAGGATATTTAGAGTTACCAAACTTTAAGGTTAATTATCAAGAACTTATTGATGAAGTAAAAGATATAGATTCTCGCAATGCTTGGTTAGAAAACCCTGCTAATCCTGATCAAATAGGATCTAAAGATCCTTATGCTGATTACATACAACCAATTATACCAGAAACAATTAAACAAAATTTTAAAAATCATTGTTATACATGGTCAGGATATGTTAAATGTTATCCAGGATGTTATTTGCCACCACATGAAGATACACATGTAGATTGGCCAAGTTTACATGAAAACGAAGAAGCAATGGCATTGATGAAAACCAAAGTAAACAATGATGAATGGAGCAACTTACCAAGAGAGTGTGCTATTTTCTTTTCTGTATATGGTGATTTTAACATAGCACCAACAACACTTTATGAAGCAACAACTAAAAATAAAATAGTTGATTTAGATTTTAAAGTCCCAACCCTTATGAAATGTAGTGGAGATATGTTTCATGGAGTAGACAATACTAAAGGTGGAGATAGAGTTACATATCAAATAAGTTTTTATGGAAAGTATACTTTTGAAAAGGTAGCAGACATGATTAAAAATGGAGAATTATTAAACTAATGCTAACAGAAACAATCAAAAAAATTGAAAATGTAATTCAACTTAGAGCCCGTAACGATGCTACAACTGAAAAAGACATTACTGCTTTAGAAGAGTATATGGGAATATCTCAAAAGCAATTAGAAAGTGATCTTAAATTTTATAAACAACTAACACTAGGATATATTAAGTTACCAAATTTTAAATACGATAAAAAAGAAATACAACAATTATATGAGTCAGCAAGTTTTGGATCTACAGGCAAAGGTGAATATAGAGATATACAAGGATATGCCCAAGTGCCAACTCCAAAATTTGTACAAGAGCAATTTATTTTTCCAATGTATAAATCAAATGGATTTTTAAGAGCTAAAGAAAACAAAGCAATACCTTCTCATGTAGACATGGGGAGAGTAGCGGCTATACTGATTCCTTTTGTAGGAGAGCAGGACAAGAATCCATTACGTTTTTGGAAAAATGATAACAAAACTTTAATAAGTGAAACACTTATTGATCAACCAACATTAATCAACACAACAATTTACCATTCAGTAGATACTGCTTCATCAAAGCAAAGAATTAATTTTACAATTTGTTTTGATTACCCTTATAGTTTTGAAGTATTAGCAGATTTATTTGTGCGTAAACAAATGCTAGAAAGGAAATTAGTAGCATGAACATAGATAAAATAAAAAACTTTGGCTCTATTGGTATATCAGTAACAGGAGTAAAATATCCTTTTGTTAAAGAAGAAATGGATGAATTAAAAAAATTATTGGTTGAAAATCTTGTAATGGTATTTCCAAAAATTAACTATACTAAAGAACAATATTATGAATTATCAACTAACCTAGGAACAGTATGGAAGTATGGATTAAATAAAAATGAAAAAACAACATACAAAGGCGGTTACGTTGATGACAATGGTTATCCTCTATTACTTGGATTAGACAAAGTAACCGCCAAAAGAGATGCTGATGGTAAAGTAGATGGGTTGCCAAACGGCGGAACAAAAGTTTTTAACTGGCATTGTGCTGAAGCAAAAAGAGACAGCATCAACGGTGTAGAACTACCACTAGCAGATTTTGTAGGACTACAAGGTGTACGTGGAACAGAAGGATCTATCACACAGGTTTGTCAAATGATTGATAGATATGAACTGGAAACACCAGAGAAAAAACAAGAACTAAAAGATACAATTATGAATTGGGGCTTTGTAGAAGGTGATGATGCTATATTACCAGAATGGGGGCAGTTTGATGAATATAAAGAAGCAGTAACAAAAGAGTTAGGTATTGCTAGAGCATTATCTAAACAACAATCACTGGTTCAAACAGCAGTAAATGGCAAAGAAGGTCTACATTTTTCGCCAAGTCAAATAGTAGGGATAGTTGGGCAAGAAGACAGCAAGTATCAAAAACTTAAAGAGTATATTATGAAAGAATATGTAAATGACAAGTACATATACAATCATGAATGGCAAGATGGTGACATATTCTATATGGACCAAAAGGTTTGTATCCATAGAAGAACTGATGCTAATAAAAATGTAGCAGGTCTTACACTTGAACAATTAGAAAAACGTTTGCTTCATAGAATAGAAGTATATCCAGATTCAAGAAATCCATATGCTGAGTTAAAACAGAAACAAGGAGAAGCAGTATATGAAAGTTAAACCTTTAAAAAACTTTGGAAACTTTGGGGTTGAAATAACAGAACTAAAATATCCTTTCGTTCAAGACGAGCTAGACGAAGTATCAAGACTTTGTAAGCAAGAACTAGTAGTTGTGCTACCTCAAGTACATTACAGTATAGATCAATTTTATCAATTGTCTGAAGGCATAGGACAAGTTGCAACACACGGGCAAAAGAGAGGAGTACCCACAGGACACAAAACAGGATACTTAGATGAACAAGGTGCTCCTATATGGCCAGGACTTGATATGGTAACTGCCAAATATAAAAATGAAAAAGGTGATTACAAAGGACTAGCAGGAGGTTTTACAAAAAGATTTAATTGGCATTGTGCTGAAGCAGAACGTGAACTTATAAATGGTGTAGAAAGACCGTTACCAGAAGTAGTTGGATTACATGGTGTTGAGGGTACAGAAGGAACAATGACACAGATATGTCAAATGGTCGATAGATATCATTTAGAGTCAGAAGAAAAAAAACAAGAATTAAAAAACACAATCATGCAATGGGGGTTTGTAGAAGGTGAAGATGCAATCATTGATGTTGATGACAAATACAGAACAGCAGAAACAGGGCACGGTGGAGATTGGATGGATAAAAAACAACCGTTGGTTAGAAAAAACATAAGCGGCAAAGAAGGACTACACTTCTCACCAAGTCAAATTACAGGAATAGTTGGTAAATCAGAACAAGAGTTTTTAGATCTTAAAAAATATATAATGACTGAATATGTGACACCAGAGTATACATATGATCATGTATGGCAAAACGGTGATATTATATATTTTGATCAAGAAGTATCAATTCATAGAAGAGCAAGAACAGACGGTAATGATGTTTTAACTGTAGAGCAGTTAGAAAAGCGTCTTCTACATAGAATTGAAATACATATTGATAAAGAAAATTTTTTAAAAGTAACAAAACAAATTTAAGTGCCTTTTAAAGACACTTAAATTGTTTTTAATTATTTTAGTCTAAGTGATCTAATTCAGTAACAAGAGGTAAATCACCAATGTCTTCTTGAAGACCAGTAGCCGCTAAATCCTCATCATCGTATGAATCATCAAATGAAATAGTAATAACAACATCTTCTCCTCTCATATCCCATTTAGCACCAAGATATTTTGAAAAGTCTACTTTGTTATTTGGTCCGTTTACAACGTTGTCAAACTGAGAATGATCAATAGCATTAAATGTACTATCCCCTGATGTAGGAAGAGGTCCAGGGGTTTCGCCTAAAAAAGACTTTAATGTATCTACGGCTCCTGGAGTACCATCTGTTCTATAAGATATTTTTTTTGCCATAATTTTCTCCTTATTCTTATAAGAATGTATAAAGTATACATTTTTATTTATATAATTAACTAGTTATGTATAAAGTTTATTATTAAAATAGCTCTGTCCTGGCTGTAGATCGCTAAGATCTAAGTGTTGGCTTGTAAATTCCATAGGCAAATCGTCATATCCCCAAAATAGATGTGGAAATTCCTGTTTTGCTTGTTCTATATTACTGATATTCCATTCTTCTGTAATAACTAGGCAGTTGTTAACAATCTGTGCTTTTTGCCTAACTAATTCAGGAATATGTGGTAGTATTTGCTGTTCTAAACGTAGCAAAACAGCATTAATATCCTCTTTTTTATTAGTTGTTTTCCAAGATACTATCATATTATGTATGTATTTATCTAGTAATTTTAGGCATCTTTATGGTTGACAGATACCTATAAGATGCTATACTATAGAAAGTTATGTTAAATAAACACGAGGCAAATAAATGACAGAAGAAATAAAAACACACAGTGATTTACCAAAAAACACGGAAATCACCATTGGCAAACACAAGTTCAAAGTAGAACTTGTAGAAGATCCAAATACCAAACAAGCCACGTATATCCTTGAAGGTAATAGACAATCAAAATATGGTTTAATTAGAAACACACATCAACCTGAATTGCTGTTTGCGTACAATCTCAAAGGCTATGACAAACAGGCCAAAGTGGCAGGCTACACTTGGTTCACAGATAAAAATGGTAAACTTGAACCAGTTGGTTAATATATGGTAGAACTTAAAGAAGGAATATTCAATCTCTTAAAAAAGATCATTGGCGGTAGCAGTGCGGTACTGGCAGTGGTGTACACTATTGGACACATTGTAATTGCTATGATCTGTAACAATTTAATTACTGGTGCTTCATTTGAATTAGCGGCAGTTGATGCAGTTGTTGAACCTTTGATAAATGGTGTATGGT
>Ga0255772_10002645_pt1 | contig 17379 bp, 15 predicted proteins | sample 071ome_34_FD_179970 | JGI IMG/M metagenome (GOLD analysis project Ga0255772, IMG submission 179970) | Coastal salt marsh microbial communities from the Groves Creek Marsh, Skidaway Island, Georgia - 071411BT metaG (version 2) | ecosystem: Environmental > Aquatic > Marine > Intertidal zone >...
ATAACGTATTCGCGGTTGTGTTTAATGTACCTGATAAGGTTACATCACTCCAAGTAGCATCCACAGAATTGAATCTTTGTGGAAAAAGGTCGGCCTCGGAAACAGTGTTTCCTCCACCAGTAACTTCTTCATCATCGTAAGTAAAGGAAAGCGTAGCAGTGGGTTTGGTAGTGAAACCGTTCGCATCTAAAATCCAAAAACGATTCACAACATTTAAAGAATTATCTACTCCATCTGCATCTAAAAAAGTAGTAACATCCGATGGCAGATAATCGGAGTTGTTTTGATTGTTTGTAGCGTCATTATCGGTATAACTGGAGAATTTGATGTTCCCATTTCCTACACCAGCCCCTGTTATATTTACACTTGATGGTATTTTGGATGCGGAAGCATTGGTTGCCGTAGTAGCAGTTGTAAATGGAAGGGTGTAAGTACCTGTATTGGTGCCGATATTCCATTTTACTTGTGTTTTTTCTTTTTTGGTAATGATGTTTCCACCTGTTCCCGAGGTGGATAAGGCATTTGCATTTCCATTATCCAAAACCACAAAAACTGAATCGGTGGTGGCTGGGGCGTTTAAAACTAAATAAGCATTATCCTTTAGTACTAAACGAGATTGCGCAAAAGTGAAATTTTGTTGAAAAAAAAGTAGAAAAAAAGCTATTAAAAAACGATAAGACTTGATCATACATTAGTTTTATTTTAAATACTCTTATTTAAGAAATAAGTAAATTTTCTCTGAATTGTTATATTTTTTTGTCTAAATTAATTTAATCAAATGATATATGAAAAAATTCCAGTATTTCATAACGAAAGATATATATCATTCAGTTCTTCTTGTCTTAACCCTAAATACTTTCTTGTGATTCCTAGTGATGTATGATTAAATAACTCACTTAGCTTTATTAATGCATTTTCACTTTCGTTGTTAATAGAATATACATGTCTTCCAAATGACTTACGAAGAGAATGTGAACTAATATGCAAGCCCTTTTTTATTTCTTTATCGAAAATCTCTTTTAATTTTCTATTAATTTGTTGTTTACTATACACGCTATTTTTTTGTGATTTAAACGCTACCCCAGTATAAGATTCATCAAACTTGGTTAATGCTTCCTTAATGTTATCATTAATGGCCATCACTCTTCTTTTTCCCGTCTTAGTTTCATTGATTTCGATTTCATCACCTCTAAGTTGCTCAAAAGTTAAATTAAGTACATCACTTACCCTCAAACCTAAGTTGATTGAAACAACAATGTATAAACCAATAGTTTTAGTCTTTTCGTTTTTAAGTAACTTTTGACCTGTTACTAGTGCAGTATTGAATGGAATGTAATCGCTTGTTGTATTTTGGTTCTTCTTTGCCATTGTGTTTCGTTTTTGATGATAATGTAAAAATAAGGTAAAAAATATTCACTTTTAAGTTTATTTAAATATTTTTGAACATTTATTTTAACCCTAAACACAAAAACCCATCGTTTATGGGGGTTTAAAAGATAATGCACACTTTTACAATAAGTGAACATTTTTAATTTTTAACGGGTGTTGAACACTCGTTGAACCATTAAGAGAAGATAAATGAAAAATTTATGTTTTTCAAAAAAGATAAATCAGTTACTTATTGTTACAATAACATTAAGTAAAATAAAAAGAGAGTTGAAACCGTAGGGCTTAACTATTCATCATTTCACGTTCCATCGTTAAATCAAGTCTATGCAATAGATAAATAAAGGGTTTTTATACCCCTATTTATATAACTTGCTTAAGCGTTTTTTGTGGTCACAAAAACATTGCTTGCAATCAATACTAAATAAAAGGAAATAATATTTAATTGATATCTTCTAAATTAATTATTACTTTTATTAAAGATTAAATGGCTCTGTGGTGGAGTTTGTTTTGAATATAGTATGTAAAAGAGAATCTATTTTAGGTTCTCTTTTTTTATATAGTCAATCAATGTTTTTAATTCCTCTAATGATAATTCTTCAATAACTGAGTTAGGAATATTATATTCAACTTTAACAGGTTCAAGTTTTATAGTTTCATTTATTTCTGAAGTTACTCTATTTAATTTAGGAGTATCGTATTCCAATAATTTTAATAAAGCATTTAGATAAGCTGCGGGATCAGTTTCTTTTAGTTTATTAAGAACATCTACTATACCTTTTTTATTTAAATCTAATACATAACTAATAAATGCTTTTCTATCCTTATTTACTTTATTTAAAGAACCTTTTTTTCTTCCAGCTGGATTTCCTGATTGACCTTTTTTAAATGGCATTGCAAACTATTGTAATTTGCAATAAGATAAAATATATGAATAACAATTATTGTTTATGATATTAACAATAATGTTTATTAAAATAATCCAACCTTAATACCTTTATCATCATCATTATTATTTTCATTGTTTTTTTCTGTTAATTCTTCTTGTAATTCTTTTATTTGATTGAAAAGGTTATTATTCTCTTGTTCTAATTGTAATATTCTTTTTTCTAAACTAGAATCTTGTTTTTCTTCTTTTAAAAATTTTAATATGCACATTTCAGCATATTCTGATAATGTAATTCCTAATAATTTTGCTTCTTCTATTAATTGATTTTTAATCTCAAAAGTACATCTTACAGATAGAACGCAATCCTTTTTTTCCATTAAACTTATTTTTTATAAATACTCAATATATACATATGTATACACTTGTATACATATGTATATTAAAGATAAATTTTTTAACTGATTTACATATTTTTTTATTCTACTAAAGCTATTAGCTAATCCTTACCAATTTGTACTAAAAAAGTAAGTGTTATAGTTTTATAACAGGGAGGGTAGTAAGTAATTGAGAATCGGAATAAACTTGCAAATAGTAGGAGCCCTTTAGATAGTTTGTTAAACTTATGTGCATGTAGTTTAAGCCTTTTACTAATTTTTTTTCACGCTTATGAATAATTTCACCTAATGTATTTGTTAGGATGATTGTGTAAGATTCATTTTCTTGAATTAATAATGATATGTCTACAAAATCATATGTGGGATTTGGATAAACATTTACTTCAAGTTTTGTGTTTTGTGTTTTTCCTTGCAATAAAACAGCTTTGTATGTTGTTTGTGTTCCATCAAAGTCTATTTGCTTTAATCTGTAATAACAATTCCCATTACAACCGTTAGGGTCGATAATGCTATAAGTTATTGGAACGAATGAATTCCCTGCTCCAGAAACTTTAGTGATTTGTTCCCAATTATTACCATCTATGGATTTTTCTACGATGAAATAATCGTTATTTATTTCAGCTGCTGTTTCCCATGTAATGAATATATGTTCATCTTCTTTAAACGCTGAGAAATTAAGTAATTCAACTGGTAATGAAATTATATTTTCAGATAAAGTTCCGTCAGTTTTACTACCACATGAAGCAACACCTAAAGCAGAAGATCCTTGCGTAGTATTAACAGTTCCTTTAGTAATACTACTACCATCTAAATTAACATTTGCTCCACTTCCTTGGCATGAGGACCAGTGTGAGTTATTTCCTCCTCTTGCGGTAATATTAGCTACAGTTAAACTAGTATTAGCAGTGATATTTACTACTCCTCCATTTCCTCCAGAAGCACCATCTACTGCGGTACCTGTAGAGCCTCCAGTGGTTGTTATGTTTTTTGTGATGTTTATAGATGTTGACGTTGCAGTTATTGTTACAGCACCTCCTGCACCTCCAGAACCTCTACCTGTACCTCCAGTGGTTATTATACCAGAGCCTCCAGTCATGGAAACACTTGTTCCTGATATTGTAACAGACCCTCCAACACCTCCAGAACCATATGCTGCAAGTGAAGCAGCATTACCACTTGTTGTAATAGTATTATTAATAGCTACAGCACCTCCTGATGAAGTAAAGTTTATTTTCCCTCCCGAATAACCAGTTGTTCCGCCTGAGGCTCCTGAAAGGTTAATTACTGAGTTTACAGTTATTGTACCTGCAGCTGTAATGGTGAAGGTTTTATTAGAAGAAGTCATAGCTGCAGTGATCGTTCCTGAAATGGTAACATCTCCTGATTGACTACCAGAGCCACTGCACGAAGTTAAAATTGTAACATTTTTACCAGATGTAAGATAACCAGTGATTTCACTAATTTTTACAACTGCATCATTAGCATTAGGGGTGAATGTCATCGTTGTACTTCCACTCCAAGAACCGTTTAAAGTAGTTCCAGTACTTATAGTTACGTTTGCATCACCCGAGGCATGCAAACTATAGCTAATATTAATTATAAATAAAGCAAATAGAAACTTTTTCATTTAACCAATTTATTTTTATTTAAATAGATTTTAATGGTTGACAGAATAAATTTGTCATGTTTTTCCGCAACCGCAAAATTAATGTTTTTATAGAACAACAGTCATTAATTATAATTAATGTACGTTAATGCGCATATAATTAATTATAAAGTCTTTTTTTAAAGTGAAAAATTTTATAAACATTGTCTAACAATGATTTCATTTTATGTACCAATAAAATTTTAGATGATTATTAATCAAGGTAAACTTCCCTGTTTTTCAGACGATTTAAAAATATAAACTTTAAATTGTCAAATATGAAAAAATCAAGATTTAGTGAATCTCAAATCGTTAAGATATTGAAGTCTTATGAAGCCGGTAAGAGTGCTCAAGATTTGTGCAGAGAATATGGAATTGCTCTCCCTACATTTTATAGTTGGAAAAAGAAATACGGAGGAATGGAAACTCAACAGCTTAAAGAACTTAAGTCTTTGCAAGAGGAAAATCGTAAACTCAAACAGATGTTTGCTGATTTGAGTTTAGATCATCGCATTTTAAAGGATATCATTGAAAAAAAGCTCTAAAGCCCTGCCAGCGTAAAACTCTTGTTGAAGAAATAATCAATGAAGAGTCATTAAGCGTTAGCAGGGCTTGTAAAATCGCCTGTTTTACCCGCAGTATGTACTATTATAAGAGTATTAAGAATGATGAAGCAATCATCATTAAGTTAACTGAGTTAGCAGAGCGTTATCCCACCCGAGGTTTTGATAATTACTATGGTAAAATCAGGTTGGAAGGCTTAAAATGGAATAGAAAACGAGTATTGAGAGTATATAGATCAATGAATCTAACTATGCGCAGAAAACGAAAAAGAAGGCTACCCAGTCGCATAAAACAAGTATTGGAAGTGCCCAATCAAATTAACCAAACATGGTCGGTAGATTTTATGAGCGATACATTAATCAACGGTCGGAAATTTAGAGTATTAAATGTGATTGATGATTTTAACCGTGAATCTTTGATCAACGAAGCTTACTTTTCTATACCTGCTGAAACTTTAGTAAATTCCTTGCAACGACTGATGTTAGAACGAGGAAAACCTTTGGTGATAAGAACAGACAATGGTCCAGAGTTCATATCAAAAACCTTTCAGGATTTTTGTAAAACTAAAGCAATAACTATTCAATACATCCAACCGGGTAAACCTTCTCAGAATGCTTATATAGAAAGATTTAACAGAACTTACCGAGAAGATATTTTAGATGCTTATTTGTTTAACTCAATCAACCAAGTCAACGCTATTTCTTTTGAGTGGCAAGTGGATTACAACACCAACCATCCACACAAAGCTTTAAATGGACTGAGTCCATATCAATACAAAACACTCATGAACGAAGAAAATAGTTCTTACGAATTTTGCAAGGCTAAAATAAATGACTCTATCGAGTCAGCCTTGCAAAAATCTCCACAACTATTAAATCAAGTACAAGAGTCTTTTGAGGAAAAAATTATAATTTAACCCCGTCTGAAAATTGGGAAGGCTACAAAATTGGGAAGGCTACATATGAAAATAATCTTCATAAGATTTTAAAGGAATATTCCCTCCTAATGGTAATGGACTTAATGATGATAAAAACGTATCATTATTATTTTCTTTGATTTTTTTTATTAATTCATGAATTTCTCTTTTGTTTCCATGAATTGTTATTTTGTTGGATATATAATTTCCCATAATTAATATTATATATTTTTTCAAAAAAAAATCAAGAGCAAATGCGAAAAAAAATCAAAGAATATAATTACTTATATTTCTAGTGTTATCAGTATTACTAGTATTACCTTATGGTGTTTATATTCTCTTTTCATTCTGATTCTTGAAGAAAAAAATTAAAATGACTTAACCCAAAATAGTGGATATATTGAAAATATATTGTGTCTGCCTAAAATAGGTTGACAGTTTTTAAATTCAGGTTTTTGAAAGAATAGAAATTTTATACCATTTATTTTTTCTATTGTAGCTATATCAACGCAGGATATACATTTTACCCAAACCTTGTAGAAGTAGAAAATGGATTAGGATAATTGATTAATTGTGTGATGCTAGATTCTGTAATAACCTCAAAAGAAATTCTATAATCAAATACACCATCGTTATTACCTGACTTATTACTTGATTTATCAGTTGCTCTAACTCTCAACTCATAACCCCATTTTTTTCAAAATCACCATCAAAAGTTATTGTACACTTGTTTTTAGGTAAACTTGCTGGGGTAAAAACATATTCTGTAGGATCTAAAAGCATCAATAAATCTTCATTTGAACCATTTAATGGATGACTTAACTCAACTTTTAATTAATCATAATTCTGAATTTAAGGAGTAAGACGTACTTCTTCCTCCTGATTCAGCCCTTTTCAAAATACCTTTTTGAATCAAGTCATTAATATCCCTTGTGGCAGTCATTTTAGTACATTTCGCCATTCTGGTCCATTTCGAAGACGTAATATTACCTTCGAAACCATCAACCATTTTTTTTACAACTTTAAGTTGACGATCATTCATTTTAACATCTGCATATTTTTGCCAAAACTGTCTTTTAAAGTCTACTTTAGATATTACCTTCTCCGAATTTTGAATTGCCTCTTTTAATATTTCAAAAAACCACAACACCCAATCGGTAATATCTAAATCATTACAACTAGATTTATTTAGTTGATTATAGTATGTCTTCTTCTTTAAAAGAATGGTATTTGAAAAACTATAAAATCTTAACTCTGAATTATCGGCTTCACATAATAATTTATCTACCAAAGCTCGTCCAATTCTTCCATTTCCATCGTCAAAAGGGTGAATAACTTCAAACCATAAATGAGCAATTGCAGATTTCAAAAATGGATGTTCATCATTTTCATTAATGTAATCCAACAATTCCTTCATCATTGATGGAACTAATTTAGCATCAGGAGCTTCATAATGCACTTTTTCTTTACCCATTGCTCCCGAAACAATTTGCATTGGTTCTTTTGATGTTCTCCAATTGGCCACTTCAATTTTAACCCCAGCTGACCGTCCTGTTGGAAAAATCCCAGCATGCCAATTAAACAAGCGTTCACCGGTTAGTTGCTTATGATATTCTCTTGTTGCATTCAAAAACATATTTACCGCACCTTCAGCCTCTTCAGACTTTGAGTTTGGTTCTGGAACTTCAATCCCTAGGTTTCTAGCAATAGAAGACCTAATATGTGATTCCGAAAACAATTCCCCCTCAATCTCACTATTATTCATTACATCCATAATACCTGTTTCCAAAGCTGCTTTTTCCTGTGTGTCAAAACCCAAAGCTGCAAGTCTTCCAAGTAGCTTACTTTGAAGCGAAACAAGTCCCAATAAACTCTTATTTACTGATTTTTCATCCCAATAAAACTTAGGCCAATCTTTATTTTGATAAACATACATGTTACGAATATAATCTATTTAGTAACATAAAATGTTAAGATTATTGTATTTATTAGTAACATATAGGAGATAGCCCAATTAGGGCTAGAGCCATTGAGCGCTTATAATCAGCTGGTTATGGAAGTCTACGAGATGAGGAAACAAAAAGTTCGCCGAAATTCAGCGCCTTTTTTGATGTGGGCCAAAGGTGTGAAAACTCGAACTATATCAAGGATGATTTGGACTCATTTTATGGAATATGTAACTTGTAGTTATGAAAATTTTCATCTCGTTTATTTTTTTGCTTCTCCTAAATTCTTCTCTTAATGCGCAGACAGGGACTTATAAAGAAAAGATCTGTGATTTCATTGATGAAGATGTAGATTCGTTGATTCAAAATGCAGGGACATTCCTTCTCTCCGAAACTTATTCTAACTCAGGTTCTTCTTGGGAAATAGATTGGACGGAGGATTTGATTTTTCAAACCCTCTTAAAATATGAAGACAACAACAATCCTAATCAATCTTACGAGCTAAGAATGGGAAAAGGAGGGCTGGTTTACTCTTTTAGAACATCAGGATTTGGAGAGGCTTTGCCTCCGCAATGGCGACCTAGTTTTGATAGCACAGGCAGTAACAAGAACAAGTGGAAACAACTCTGCAAGTAGTGGATGGTTTGCTTTTTCAAATTCTAACACTGGTAATGGGCCTAGTTTGGCATTTGTGACTGCGAAATCAACAAGCAATCCAAATAATGGTTATGGTGATTTCAGATACGGAACAGCCATGAGTAATGCAACCCGAGATGTTACCGTTTTAACACGAAGAGCCATTGGAGGTGCTGCCGATCCTGTTACAGGGTTAAAACCTTGGGGGATTATAGGAAGTGAGAGTATTGAAGGGAGGTATTTTATTGTTGTTGACCAAAATATTGATAGTGTTGTAAATCAAATAACGAGTCGAAATTTAACTGAGCATGCATTTATAGAAAAAGTAGATTTAGCTGAACTAGATTCCGATAAAATCCACTTCCAATTTGAGTTGAATGATAATGATGAAATTGTACCTGTAGATACTACCGAAACAGAGTCGGTAATAACATTAAACAGCAAACCTTTCACTGGTTCCCATCCTGTTTTTATGATTGAAACTAGTTCGGAAACTGCCTTAACAAGCGACCCATACTATTACTCCAACAAGCCTTATGATGGTACCGTTTTAAATATAGAACTATTAGGTTTTCAGAGTGATTTCTTAAATAAAACCATTATAGAACCACTTATTACTTCGGTAAATAAATTAGAGCAGTCGAATTATTATCTATATCCAAATCCAGTCAGTTCAATTATATCATTTTCAAATGAACTAATAAGAATCACAAATGTGGAAGGGAAGTTGCTTTATTTTAATAATTCTCCCGAAAAATCATTGGATATTTCAAGTTGGAATTCGGGTATTTATTTTGCAGAATTCAAAGGAGGACAAGCTGTTAAATTTGTTAAAAAGTGATATTATATCTATTACTTTATTAATGAAATTTGTCCAATCTTTTGGTGTTGTTCTAAACCTCCTGACTTGGATTGATAACTGTAACTCAAATTATATACATATACATCCATTTTGACAGGATTGCCTTTGTATGTGCCATCCCAACCATCATTAATATTGTTTGTGAGATATATTAATTCTCCCCAACGGTTATAGATTTTAAGTTCATAAGAATCAATTTCACCATTAACTTCTGCCTTGAATACATCATTTTTCCCATCTCCATTTCCAGGAGTAAAAGCATTAGGGATATACACTTTTCCTTCACAGTACTCCTCTATTGTAACATAATTTAACGATGCACAATTTTCGTTTTCTGTTGTGAAATAATAAGTTCCAGGTTGAGTAATTTCTACCTCATCACCTCTTCCAAAATCATCCCATATAAAAACAACGTCAATACTATCATTACTTAGCTGAATAACGGCTGTTTCATAATCAAAACAATAAGCTCCTTTCCCATAGAAGTCAGTTATAATAACGGTAGGGGTATCCAACTTATTTACTTTAATCTCAAAAGTATCTTTGCAATAGCTTCCTTCTACAATACTTAAATAAGTTCCTTTCTCTGAAACGGTAATAGATGAACTATTTACATCAGATTCCCAATAAATATCATAATCACTAATAAACTCGGGTTCTAAAACGATGGAATCACCTTCACAAATTTGTTTTTGTTTTTCTAAGAATGGGTCTTCTAGTAACTCCTTTGAAATTAAGATTGAATCGGTTCCTAAACATCCCATATTGTCCCTAACTTCCACAGAGTGGATACCAATTTCAGTAATTTGAATTGATTGATTGGTTTCGCCATTATTCCACACATAATTAGCACCTATGTTTTGAGCGTCCAAAGTAATATTTTGACCTTCACAAATGGTTGTGTCGGGGCCTAAATTAACTATAGGTAAATCTATTACGGTCACGTTAATACTCGAAGAGCTCGAACAACCTAAGGTTGTGGCAACTTGAACTTCATATACACCTGCATTTTTCACCCAGATGTTTTGGTTAGTTGAACCTGTACTCCAAACAAAGTTTAATCCTGAATTTTGAGCATCTAGTTGAATGGAGTCTCCTGCACAAATTGCTGTGTCACTTCCTAATGAAACTGATGGTGGAAGGCTGGTGCCAATAAAAATTGAATCTGAATTTTCACACCTATTAGCATCAGTAATAGTTAACCAATACATTCCCGAATCTAACACTGAAATATGAGAGGTTGTTGGTCCGTTACTCCATAAATAATCACCTGCTAAAGCGCTACCAATTTCCATACTATCCCCTGCACAAATGGTAGTATCATTACCAAGACTAAATTGAGGTAAATCATTAATTGTAATCTCAATAGAATCGGAACCTGAACAACCTGAAGTAGTTGAAACTTCAACCCCATATATACCAGCATTTCTCACCCAAATACTTTGGCTAGTAACTCCTGTATTCCAAACAAAGTTTAATCCTGAGTTTTTAGCATCTAGTTGAATTGAATCTCCAGTACAAATTGCTGTGTCATTACCTAAATCAACTACTGGTTGAGTGATTATTTCAACATTAATGGTATCTGTGTTTTTACATCCATTACTATCGGTTAATGTGAGCCATACAGCTCCTGAGTCAGTCAAAAATATTGAGGAGGTATCTAAGCCATTACTCCAAAGATAATCTCCCGCTACAGTAGTACTCACTTTCACACTATCACCATCACAAATTGATAAATCTAGACCCAAATCAAGGGTAGGAATATTGTAAACAATTACTAAGGTTGAATCTTTGTGTGATTGCCCCAAATTGTCTTTAATGAAATAATATGCACTTGATGAAGGAGAAACTTTAATTAAAGAATCATTTATTTGCTCGAAATCATCATCACCTCCCCATGATTCATTAGTGATATTAATGGCATTAATTTCCACTGAATCACCCAAACAAACATAGAAGGTATCTTGTTCAAAATGAATAACCGAGCTATCACAAACCTGTGAAACAATATTACTATCTAAACTTGTACCCACTTGTTGTCCTCCGTTTGAAATTATTGGAATACCATTATTATCAACAGAGCTTCTTAAAATATCATTTTCTAAGTCGTCAAAAGTAAATTGAGCATCACCCTCTATGGCATCGGGACAACCATCATTATCAGAGTCTAAATCTAAACTATTAATAATTCCATCGTTATCGTAGTCGCAACTACTTTCGGTTTTCTCGTGGATTTTAATGTCATCTAAAAATAAAACAGCAGATTCTCCTCCAATGTATTTGGCATCAAAAGAAAGCTCTAAACTTGATGCTGTTGCAATAAAAGGACCTATTTCAACTGTTTCAAATTCAGAATTGTTATCAGTGCTTCCATTCAGGACTGGAGGAGAAATAGTTGGTGAGTTTAACTTTTCATTTCCTAATTCAACAGACCAATGTCCTTGTCCTGGAACTATCATATCATCTCCTATTGATTGCTCAAAAGAAATATAATATTCTTTACCAATTGTAAATCCAGAAATGGTTCTTTTCATCCCCCCAACCCATGGAGTAAAACGTTCCCCAACACGTGCCTTAAAAAATATTGACCCGTCCTTTGAATCATGTGATATAGGCTTTGTCCCCATAAGGTCAACAAATCCATTATTTGTAAGTATTTGTGAACTATTAGAAGGATGTAAAGCTGTCCAGTTTTGTGGAACTTCATCACCAGGAGTTCCTGTGAAATTATCTGAAAATAGCAAGGAGGTTAAAGCATCAACACATTCCAATGAATCTAAAATCCCATCATTGTCATCATCTAAATCATCTTCGTCACAAATTCCGTCGTCGTCATTGTCATCACAACCACAAGCTTGTGCAATTACAGAATTGTCAGTGCTAGAAACATCTGCTTGACCGCCATTAGCTGCAATTGGAATACCGTTAGCATCTACATTACCAGATAAAACTTGATTTGCTAAATCGGATTCTGTGAAACCTCCGTTTCCTTCCATGGCATCAGGACATCCATCGTCATCAGAATCTAAATCAAGATAATTTGCGATTCCATCATTGTCATCATCACAGAAATACTGAGTAACTCTTATGTCATCAAGTGCCAAATCGTTTCCGCCTGTACTTGAGTTATTGTTCGATAAAATTATTTGTACTTGATCTGTATTTCCAGGATTAAGCGAAATTTGATAATTCTGCCATGCGCCTCTTGGAATATCGCCTGTGTTTAACGATGATCCAATCGGATTTCCATTTTCGTCTTCTAAACTTACCTTTACATTAGGTAAGGTATTAGTGCTGTTTAAAGTTTTAATCCAAAGGTCTACAGTTATAGGTACGTTAGGAATAATATTTACCCATCGTCTGTAAAATTCTTCTGATGCATTGGATGATGCATTAACAACCATCATTCTACCGTTTGCGTTACCAGTATGATCGCTTCCATCATCCCAAGCCCAATCGGCAGCACCTGTATTTATATTAAATGGGTGAGCAAATTGAACAATAGCATACTCTCCGTCGTTAACATTTTTGTTTGAGTTACATCCTGTTCCATCTCCTGGCTCGTAACAATAATTGGTATAAGTGGTAGATGTTCTGTTTCCTGTTCCGAAATCTTCAAAAAATAGTTCCTCAAATATTTGACTTCCTGGACAATTACCATATTCATCAGTGTCCAAAATACCATCATTATCATCATCTAAATCATCTTCGTCGCAAATGCCATCATTATCATTGTCATCACAATTACAATCGGTTTCTGTAATAGTTATTGTGTCTTTACTAGTACATCCTTTAGCATCTGTTACCTCAACGGTGTAATTTCCTGCGGAACTAACATTAATGGTTTGAGTAGTTTCTGTTGTGTTCCATAAAAAAGTGGTTCCGGCATTTCCAGCATCAAGAGTTAGTGAAGAAGAACCATCAGAACAAACAGTTTCGTCTTCTCCTAAATTAATTTCGGGTAACGGTAAAATTGCATTTACTCCAGATCCCCCAAGTGTTTTAGCATCCATACAGTGTGCATCACTAACACTATCAATTTTAAAAAAGCCTACCGTCATTGGCATAAAGTAAGGCCCATTATCATTTACTGTAATTGAGGGCTGTTGAACTCCATTGAGTTGATAAAACATAGTGTAAGGGGGTGTTCCGAAAAATCGTACTTCAAATAATCCTGTATCACCCTCACAAATGTTTTGCAATCCTGTAAATACACCAAAAAGATTAGCTTCACATGGTTCTTTGGTAACCTTAACCACCGATACATCATCAATAAAATAATAAGCCAATTGAGTAGGTAAATCTTTTGATGTTTGGGTGTTAGCATTCGAAAAGAAGTTCCCAAGTATCAAATACTCAGAAGCAGAGGTTGCTGTGTATGTTCCACTAATTTTTTGCCATCCATCTTTTTCTGTAACAATGTTAGTTTCGTTTATTTGAGGAGTCACATTAATGAATTCTCTTGAGGCTTGGTTGATTTGTTGATCCGAAAAGAACGCACCAATATTATTAGTCGCTAATGGACGTCCTTCTCCGTTACTTACCCAAAATTCAACTTCGTAAGTTTTGCCTACAATAAGTGGTTCTGTAAGTTTTACTTGCAGGTATTCTCTTAAGTCGTTAACCGCTGTACCTATTTTTGCATAGGTAATTATTCCAGCTGTAACATTTCCGGTGCGTGGAGTTTGTTTTCCCATAGAACTACTATGAGTTGAAGAGGTGCTTGCAAAACAGCTACTTGCTGCCGTTGTAGAAAATAAATCTGCAGTCCCTTGAGAAGCTAATGTCCAATCACTGATAGCAGTATTGAAATCATTACTTGTCATAAAGATATCACAAAGGCTAGAGTTAAGGTTTTCAAAACTAGGATTGGGAACAAGGTTTTGACCTAGAGCTGATTTTAAAAAGAAAATAAAAAAGAACAATATTAATTTATAACTTTTCAAAAATGGAAAATAACCAATCATCCTTCTGTTTAAAGAAGCTCGTTTGTTCATTGATATTGATTCAAAAGTATTTTGCAATTTGGCCAATCTTGGTTTCTAAAACATTTCATACTAGTATATGTTACACATTAACTAAAAAAAAGAGTGTTTTAATACGACGGACTATTAGTAAAAAACCTCTGCTAATTAAAACAGAGGTTTTTTCGGGGAAATAAGACTTTAATTAGCCATTAAAAATGGGGGGATTTGAATCTAATAATTCTCTGTTTTTGTAAAGAATACTTTATATTCCTCATTGTCTAAAGAGTATTCAACATTAAGTTTTTCTTTACTCAAGCTTAAAATTTCAGTGTCAATTAGCGTACCATTGGTAAGCATGATTGCAATAAACTCTTTTCCCTCGTTATTTACTAAAGTGTAATCACCCCTCCAATTAACTTGCTCATCTTTTTCATGTGGTTTGTAGATGCCACAATCACAATTGTATTTTTTTGTTAGGGTTTCGGTTCCAGAAAATCCAACACCTGAAAATTCCCAGTAGAAGGTTTGGTGTTCAATCTTATTATATGATACAACATTAGCAGTGGTGCTATCTAATACACAAGTGTCTAAATCGCCATATCGTTTCGAGGGTTCGTATCCATCGATATACAATTTTTCTAACTCCCATTTACCCTTTAAAATGTCTTCGGATTCTTTTTTGCAAGAGCTTGTAAAGATTACTACAGCCAATAGTGCAATAATTTTGAATGTTTTCATGTCAGTTTTTTACAAAGAATGGGAAGATTCTTGATTCAGAAGAATCAACTTTTCATGAAAAACTTTTTTTAAAAATTAATTTTTTTAAAAAAAAGACTCAAATTCAATGATTTGCAAGAAAAGCAAACCCTTTTCATCTTTTATAAGATGATTATCAATAAAATCAGACCAACACAGTTTTAAGCAAAAAAATCCAAATAAATGATTACTTATATTTATTGTGTTATTAATGTTATTAGTATTACTAGCATTACCTATGTTATTAAAAAAATTGATTAATGATCACAACTGCTGTATAATTCCATTTATAATATATTGTAATTAACTTGCAAATACTTTTATGATTATGAAAAATTCAATTTTAATTACAATCTTTTTTTTAATAGTAATGTCTTTAAAAGCTAAAGAATATTATGGAGCAATTACAATAGATGAATTGAATGTAGAAGTTACTTTGAATGATTCTACGAAAAAAGCAATTATTAAAATGATTGGGCCTTCTAAAGCTTGGTTCGCAATAGGTTTTGGATCTAAAAACATGAATGAAACTTATGCAATTTTTGCAAATGAATCAGGAAAAAAAAATATTGCTGAAAGAATTTTAAGTATTGATAGTATAACTTATTTAACTAATGAAATTGCCATTAAAGATTATTCCATAGATTCAGAAAATAAAGTAACTTATATTATTGAAAGATCATTAATTTCAGATAATGGTGGTTACTCATTTAATGCACAATCAGGAGAAATTGATATTATTTTGGCTATAGGTTCAAATCCTAACTTTGGAACATATCACGGTAGTAATAGAAGTAGCACCTCCATAAGCTTAATTGAATTAAATTCTATAAATGATAAAAAAGAAATTGAAAATAAATTTCTTAAGATTTATCCAAACCCTGGAAAAGACATATTAAATATTGATTGGAAGAATAAAGCTGAATTAACAGATATTAAAATTATTATGGGAAATGGTACAACAATTAATTCATATACTGCAGAACAAACCAATCATAAAAGTATTGATGTTTCATCATTTGTTCCTGGAACATATTTTGTTTCAATAAAAAATAATAATTGGAATAGTTATTTTACTTTTTTTAAAAAATAATGTGATATACGAAACAATATGTAATTTGAAATGGTAAATATGGTATGATACCAACTTACCACCTATATAGCACAATAAAAGAATTACAAGAAGCTTTATCTCGGGATTTTAAATCGCCAGTTTATAAAATTTTAAAATTAATTCAATCAATAAAAGATTCTGGAGAAATTTCAGAATCAAATTATGATGAACTTATATATTCTTGTGAATATTTAAATTTATTAACAAATTCATTAATTACATATGCTAGGATAGGATCATTAGATTTTCCTCGTGAAGTATTTTCTTTAAATGAAATTTTAAATACAGTAAAAAGGATTTTTAATAATACTGAAGAAATAAAAATAAATATTGATAAAGACATTGAAGTTATTTTATGTGAAAGCCAGTTTAAAACTATACTATATAATATTATATATTTTTTAAGGTCTAAAAATTTAGAAACAAATAAAGAAGTTAAAATAGAATTAAAGGATTCCATTTTAATTATTGAAGATTATGGTAGACCTTTAAATAATAATGAAATAAAAGATTTATTTAGCTTTCCAAATATTAACGATAAAGAACAATTTAATCCTTTTAAATTGTATACTCCAATAATGAAAAAAACATTGGAAATTCATGATATATCCTTCAATATTATTCCAAATAAAAAAATAGGTAATATGATTGAATTAAATTTAATTAAACGAATAGTATGATAATCCCAATAGATGCTATTATTATCTGTTAAACAAATCTTTTGTTCTGTGAAATACGAAACAATAAAAATTATATTTAGTTGAATAATATACTTCTAAAGTCATTAAGAATAATTGGAATTGCTTGTTTCTTAACAATAGCATTATTATTTTTAATTTTTATAATCTTAATAGATTTTAGTTTAGGATTTTTTAAAAAAAGTAAGCACACTTTAGGATGTATGGTTTGATTATTACATGATCAAACCATCTCCTAAAAACAAGAATACATACCCCTAAAAAGTGTTAATCCCTAATATTAATCTAATTTAACACTTATTAAAGTCCCCTTTTTTAAGGGGACTTTATTTTTTAACCTGAAAAAAAATTAAAAAAAAATTTCAGAAAGTTTTTATTTACGGGGTTGCCCCCCCTTTTTTTAGGAACATACCACCCCTATATAAGAGGGTATACGGAGGGGAGGGGTATAGGGTATTAAAGCGGAAGGAGGGCAGGTACTTAGGTAAACTTCCCTGTTTTTCAGACGATTTAAAAATATAAACTTTAAATTGTCAAATATGAAAAAATCAAGATTTAGTGAATCTCAAATCGTTAAGATATTGAAGTCTTATGAAGCCGGTAAG
>Ga0255772_10002648_pt1 | contig 17376 bp, 18 predicted proteins | sample 071ome_34_FD_179970 | JGI IMG/M metagenome (GOLD analysis project Ga0255772, IMG submission 179970) | Coastal salt marsh microbial communities from the Groves Creek Marsh, Skidaway Island, Georgia - 071411BT metaG (version 2) | ecosystem: Environmental > Aquatic > Marine > Intertidal zone >...
AGTATCATCATCATCATTACATTTATCCATACTAATAATGCTACTTTTACACTCGTTATTTGACGTATCATAACATAAACAATCTGTGCAATTATCTTTTGTATACATGTTTTTTTTATTATCCATCGTAAATTTCAATTGTTTTGGTTCAAATTCATCCTGGCAATTATCCATTTGTTTTTTTACTTGTTTCATTGTATTATATGCTTCTTGACATACATAATATGATATGACTGAAAAAATTATTGGTGGAAATGGAAGTATGTATTCTTTTTTATTTCTTATAGATTTAATTATTCTTTTAATAAATGATTTACTATTTTCAATATCATATTTATTGATTATATAATATAATAAATAATTTGTAAAAATATAAGAAATAATAATATAAGAAATATTAAATTGTATTGATTTGTATTTATCTAATATATTAAGAAGATTAGTATTATCACATATAGAAATTAATTTATGATCAAATATTCTATGATATGATGTTAATAATATATACATGATAAATCCCAACGATATAATTGGAAATACATGAATATATTTTAATTTGTTAGGTTCATCTGTATCTTTTGTAATTAAATCTATAAATGCTTTTATTTTATAACTTATATATACTGATGTAAACAATATAAATACTATTGATAAAACAGAGTAATTATTATATTTTTTTACAAGATTATTACCTAACATATCACTTTTAATTGTTTTTATTAGAGATTGATAAATGAGATTATATATTATAAATGGAATAAAAAGTATAATTATAAATATTATATTTTTATTTATTAGAATATATAACAATAGATACATCCATTTTAAACTAATTACATAAAAAATTCCATATAAGAATATATATACGAACCCTTTTGAATTGAAATTATCATACATTATATATCCAAAAAACAATTTGTTAAAAGTCTTATAAAACAATTCTTTTGTATCGTCTATATTGTAATACATAGTATCTAATATAAAATTTATTAGAAAAATAATTGTAAATATAATTATAAATATAATTATGAATATATTCATAATCTTATGATTATTATATATATAAATTAAAAATTTTACAAAACATCATTATAATTCTATCTAATATTAATATTAATATTAATATTAATATTATTTTATGAATATTACTACTAATTATATTTATATTAAAACAATTCGTAATACTTTAAATTAAAGCTTCTTCTATATTCTTAATAATATACTTTATAAAATGGATGTTGTAGAAATTCCTTTACAATCTTCTAATTCCAATTCAAATTCAAATTCCATTCAAATTGAAACAATTGATATAAATGATAATAAAAGTGTTAATTTTGGTGTAGGTGCTGAAATGTTAATGAATGATAAAAAAATGTCTACACCTAAATCTTCTACTTTGTCATTAAATGATCTAGATAAACTGGAAGATGAATTAAATGACCTTTCTGCTCCATCATCTACACCTATTATAAATACTAATAGTAATAATGATAACATACCAACCTCTTCTATTAAGTTAAATACGTATGATACTGATAATAATCATAATAATCATAATAATGATAATAATGACACAAATTACAACAATCAAGGAAATAATAATGATGCATATAACAAAAATATAAATACTCCTACTACAGAATCTTCTGAAAAAGTAAATTCTAGGGGGGGATTCTTCTCTAAATTTAAAAAGATGATGCCTAAAAAAAAAGAAAAAACATGGGATGGTTATCAATCTTTCAACGAAATACCTATTGATCCAAATAATTCTGATTATTCAAAAATGAAAGAAAAACCAATGTCTCCTGATGAATTAAACAAGAAAAAATTTGAATATTTAAGAAAATTAGAAGATCTAGAAAGAAAAGGTGTCCAATTAAGTAAAAAATATAACATGGAATCAGATTTCCAAGAAATGAAAGCCGAATACGACACAATTATATCTGAAAAAGAAAAAAGTAATTCTATTAAATTTCAAGGAAAATGTCTTATGGCATGTATTACCGGTCTTGAATTCTTAAATAATAAATTTGATCCATTCGATTTAAAACTAGATGGTTGGGCTGAAAATATTAATGAAAACGTGAATGATTATGATGAAATTTTCGGTGAATTACATGAAAAATATAAGTCAAAAGCATCCATGGCACCTGAATTAAAATTATTATTTCAACTTGGTGGTAGTGCCATTATGTTACATATGACAAATACTATGTTTAAATCATCATTACCTGGTATGGATGATTTGTTAAAACAAAATCCGGACTTAATGCAACAATTTACCCAAGCCGCTGTAAATACTATGGGTCAAGAAAGACCTGAATTCGGTTCATTTATGAATGGTATGATGAACGATCAATCAAATGAAACTATGCCTCCATTTGGTTCTCCTCCTGGTCCTATGCAACGTTCACGTTCAAATGAAATAAGAAATAATAATTTATTCCCTGATTCAAAACCTATATCATCCTCTTCTAGACCGGATTTAACGTCCACCTCATCTAAATCTGATTTTAATGATGTAACTTTTAAAGATCCACCTAAAAGAAAGGAAATGAATGGACCTAAAAATATTAATGATATATTATCTGGTATTAAAACAAAATCTTCTTCATCTTCCACTAAAATAGATGATGATTCACAAAGTATAATTAGTTTAGACGATTTTAACGATTTAAAGAGTAATATTCGTTCTAAATCTGGTAAATCTGGTAAAAGAAAACATCGTTCTGATAAAAATATAGTCAGTTTGAATATATAATGTATTCATTTAATCAACCATTAAGTTCTAGTTTGTGTATTTTTCATATAACTATATATATAATTATATGAATTCTATATCCGATATTTTACATACTATGTTAAAAAACTCTGATTTATCTAAATTTCCTGATTTATCCAAGTTTACATCAGATATAAGTATAAATATTTTTCCATCAAATAATATGAATATTCCTAATAATATGAATATTTCGGAAATGAATATTCATGATATTATATCCAATTTAAAAACTATAATCTCTCCACAACCTAAAATAAAAAAAGTAGATTCATTATCTAACTATATTTCCAGAATAAAAAATATACTCTTTTATTCCTTTTTTGGAATATGTTTTTATTCTTTTACTCATTTTTCAAATAATATATATCATAATCTTAATCATAACAATAACCATAATATATGTAATTTATCAACATATAATCAAAATAAATATGATAATAATTATGATAATAACTATAATAATAATGATATTTATATGCGATGGACTGGTTATATATTATTAATAGTATTTGGAATTATTCTTTATAAGAAAGTTGTATTATCTTTTGCGTTTTTATGTATTTCTTTATTTTTTCCTGAATTTAATTATATATTTACACGAGAAATACCTCTTTTTATAGTATTATCCACCTGTATATTATATATTATTCAACTTTGTCGTTGTAAAATAACATTTCGTCATATTCTTGAATGTCTTTTATTATATCCAATTTTCTCTTTTTTCCAAAATATTTCCTTTTCATCATTTTATTTTATTATTTTATCTCTTTTCCTCATATCTTCCTATTTTATTCACGGAACAACCTTTGGTTTTACTTCTCATACATTTTATTCCATTTTATTTATTTTTGGATATATGATTATATATCATTATCTCTCCATGATACAAAATACAAAAAGTGAAAATATAAATTCATTTATACATCTACATTCAGATCCAAATATAAATTCAAATCTATATAAGAATATATATTCCTTATCTGATACATCCACCCCTAATTATATATTTATTTATTCTAAAGTTCCAAAAAATAATCATGGAGAGATTATACATAATGATATTAGTATGTCCTCTATTCAAGACATATCTCAAAATGATATTTCATCATGCTATATTTAAGTTTTACTATATTTAATCTTAAATTTTATCTACTTCAATATTTATTTGGTCAATTATTTTAGTTATTTCAGTTCTTGTTTTATCAGTATTATTTTTTTTTAAACTTCTAATTTTTGTTTCTAATTCATGTAATAAGTTATATATTTTTATTTTTATTGTATCATCAATAGTAGAACTATTAATATCTTTAATTAACTCGGATATAGTATCATATTTAATTGTTGCATATTCTTCGTTATATTTATAGTTTTTGTTTTCGTATATGGATTTAAAATATAACATTTCATTTTGAAATTTTTCCTTTATTTTTAATGGGGGGGGGTGTTGTTCTTGTTGTTGTTCTTTTCTTTTTCTTCTTTTATAAAAGATACAATTTCTTTTGTGAAACTTGTATGTATTGACTGAATTATTTTTTTTATTTTTTTACCAGCATATTCTAATCTCAAATCATTTAATTTTATTATAATATCTTCTTTTTGTTTATCATTTATAGATTCAGAATCAATATCTTCTAAAATAGTATTAATTTCTTTTAATGTTTTTAACTCTTTATCATTATAAAACTTTGTTACTATTTCTTTTATATTTTTTAATTGAGATTCATCTGTAAATATACTTGATGTGTTTGATGTATTTGATGTATTTGATGTATTTGATTCTTTAAAATATTGTTGTATAGTTTCATTATTAGCATTAGCATTAGCATTATTTACTAATTTTTTATATATTTCTCTCAATATGATATCTTTTTCATCTTTGTCTTGTTTAGTATCAGATTGGTCGTCTGTTTTTGTATCAGATAATTTTTTTAATCCCCAGTTTAAAAAATCATATAAAACATATTCACCTTTATATTTTATTTTAGTGTATTCATCATCTACAAAATTACATACTCCTTTATCCGATATTATTTCTGAAGAATTATTTATTTTTCTAGTAATAATATTAGATACTAATTCATCTTCTGTTTTATTGTTATAATTTTCAAGTTCAATATCCAGTCCTACTACCCATACATTTAAACGATTATTAATATCGTTGAATTTTATATCTTTATATTTTAGATCACCTTCTAAATTAGCTTTTATATATGAACTAATTTTATTATATGTATATGTATCAAGACCTATTAATTCATCTACTTTTGATTTTATAATTTTTTTTAATTTAGTATTTAATTCTGTATTATTTTTCATGAATTCTGTGTAATGTTCAGGTTCCTTTGTTCGTCTTAATCTATATTCTTCTATTTTTTTTTTAATACTATTATCATAATATTTTTCAAATAAAGATTTAAAATTTTTTTCATATATTTCTGATTTATCAGTAGTTGGTAAGGAAGGTTTTACAGTCAATTGATGATAATTTTCAATTAACTTATTTATCATAGTTTGTTCAGTTTTATTTTCAGTTTCATTTTTAGTTTCATTTTTAGTTTTATTTTTATAATATATTTCTGTAAATAATGTATATAATTTGTTTGAATATGATTCACGTAAACTATTCAGATATTTATTATATTCATTTGATTCGGATGAACCAATTGTTTTCTTCAATTTATGTGGTTTTAAAATCCATTTAATATAAATATTTTCAATATCCACAAAATATTCTTTATTTACTTTATCTATCTTTATTTCAGTTCTATATTTATTTTTTTTATCACCATTTGATTCTGATGTAGGTAATAATGATTGTAATTTTTGTTGTAAATCACTTATAAAACGTTTCTCTTCATTTTCAGGATTTTCATGATTTTCAGGATTATTAGCTTTTTTAGCATCTACAAGCAAATTTTTTAATTTATTTATAGTTATACCATATAAATTTGTTAATTTATTTGAATTTATATCTTTATAATGATTAACATAAAATAATCCATTTTTATTTATATTATCTATGTTATGATATTCGAAGTCTTTATTCATAATAATATATTTTTTTTTGTTAATATCATAAAATAATACTATATTATACATATAAATATTAGTATAATATAATATTATATAATAACCTATTCATTTGTATTCTTATTAGATATATTCTTCGCTTTATTCAAAATATTCAACGCATTTTCTATTTCTTCATCGGATATAACATTATCATTATTTGTGTCGAGAGATTGTTTAATTTTATTTAATTGTTTTGGTAGTATACAAAACTTACTCTTTTCATTAAAAATATACTCAGTCATAATTAAAAACAATATTGTTAAAATAAATGACGTATATATATCTCGTGTACCTATCCATGCTACTGAAAATAATAAAAATACACGAGCAATAGAGCTTTTAAAATATTCTTCCTGTGTTCTGCTTAATCGTAATGAAATAAATTTTGAACCTATATTCAATATAATCATGCATATACCAGCAAAATACTTACTACTATTCATTTTTAATATTGATTTATTGAACTTATGTAAATATAATCGAATTCCATTATAATTTACACTTTTAAGTTTATTTTTTTTTTTTATATCTTTTTTTATTTTTGGTTTATTATACATAAACATGTGAAATAGTAATATATATATACATATTATTATTTACAATATCATTAACATTATAATTAACGTTTCATCTTACTTTTCAATTTATCTTTCATCTTATTTATATTCTCATTACTTTTCATCTTATTTATATTCTCATTACTTTTCAATTTATCTTTCATACTATCTATATAAGACCCAAAATCATTATTTATAGCTTTAGTATCTGATTTATTTTTTAAATTAGACGATATATCATCAACTTTCATAGAATCTATCATTTTAGGAAATTGTTCTTTAAGTATATTATTAATATCTTTTGTATCTACTGATTCAGAATTTCCTTCTATAAACGTTTCGTATTCAAGATGTGTTAAGGTAATAAAAATAATTGATATTAATATACATGGTATTATACCGAATATAAAATAGGTAATAAAAATGAAAAATAGTATAAGTGTTTTTGTATAAAAAGATGGTAAATAAATATATTCTGAATATTTTGTATATATGAAATAAAGAATTAATAAATATAATATAAATAATAGTATATTAGGAATAGATAACTTCATTTATATATAAAATAATATATTTTAAATAAAAAAACTAGTAATCTAAATCGCTTTCTATTTCATCTGATATTTCATCTACATTATTATTATTATTATTATTATTATTATCCTTATTTTTCATTTGTTTTGATTTTAGTTTTTTGTGTGTTTTATCATTTGATGTAGTGTTTTTTATACTATTTTTATTTTTATCTTGATTTATATTCCGTCCTGAAAATATTTCAAAATTCATACCAAATCCCTCATAATTATTATGTAGTAAATATATACATATAATAGAACTTAATATACCACAAATGGTACCAAAATAAAGTGTTGAAAAGAATATAAATATAAGTAATGATAGTTTACCTATATGTGTATTGAATATAGTCATATGTTCTTGATTAAAGAATAGAATGATGATAAGAATAAGGGAATATATAATTATAGGTGGAAAATCCATATTATTTAATATAGTGGTATAATATTTTTTTGTAAATAAAAGAATAAAATATATTATATTTTTATAATAAGTATATATTGAATACATGTCATTACAATTTTCATTTATTGATTCAAATACGAATTCTGAATCTAAAATTTCTAAACAATTATTAAATAAAACAAGAAAGAAGAGTAGTTCTAAAATAAGTGAAGATCGTATCAAAAGAATTCAAGAAAAATTAACATATGATTCCGATTCTGAGTCAGATACAGATCAATTACCATCAGATCCAAAACAATATATGTTAACAAAACCAAATATGAAAAATATGCCTGATTACCCAAAAATAACTAAATTTAAAGAAAATGTCAATAATAATATACATAAAGAAATAAAGTATAATGATAATGTATCTATTCCATATCAATCAAATAAAAATGAAGATAAAGAAATAGATAATTATGTACCTAAACCTACAAAATATGATGAAGAGGATACATATGAACATCAATTTAACAAACCTTTTATGGGTGATACAATACAATTTCCTAATCAAACATCAATACCTTATTCAACATCAACATCAACATCATCCTCATCATCGTCTATGTATTCAAATAATGATATATTAAATAAATTAAATTATGTAATTCATATGATAGAGGAACAACAGAATAAAAAATCGGATAATGTTGTTGAAGAATTAATATTATATAGTTTTTTAGGAATGTTTATTATTTTTCTGGTGGATTCATTTGTACGTGTTGGTAGATATACAAGAAAATAGATTATTCCTAAAATCTAGATATAGATATAGATATAGATATAGATATAAATATAGATATAGATATAGATATATTATTCATCCATGTATATAGAACATTTTTGATGGAGAGATTTCGGTTTGTATCATATTATATAGATGATAATAATTGGTATATTTCAGAATAGGAATATAAGATTGTTTTGAGATGAAATATGTCATTATATCTATATTTTCGGATACAAGTTCTATATGTATATATGTAAAATGATGTATATGTTGAATTTGATAAATCATGGTAGATATACAATCAAAATATAATGATTGATGTATATCCTGTATTTGATTTGTTGATTTATCTCTCCATAAAGTAAAACTAGAAATACATTCTAATGTTTTTTTCTTATCGTATAATTGTTTACCATCTCTCCATATAAATACATTATAAAGTTCTCTTGTTTTTTCATTTACAAGAATATAGATATAAATATATTTTTGTTTAATCATATGTAGAAGTGTATTAAAATTTTCATACATATACCATTTCCATTTTTTATGATATTCATGTTGTATAATAATATCTAAATATATAGGTGTTGTTTTTGATTCAGAGTCTAAACATATAAAAGATAAAGGTTGTATATGTTTTGAATGAATTTGTTTGACATTCCATGAATCAATATTATAAACATATACAGGATATGATATAAACCATTTATATGGTAATGGTTTTACTTCATGTTTTGATATAAATATTTTGCCTGTATTAGTATCAGTATCAGTATTAGTATTAGAATTAGAATTAGAATTATAATTCATAATTTTATTTTTATTAAATCGATGAAAATAGGAATATATAGTATAGATAGAGGTATAAATTAGTTTTTGTGTGATTTGTTTTTTTCTATATTTTGTATCTATACATAGATAATCACCATAATAAATTGTATAGTGTAAAAATTCATTATTGTCATTTTTATATCTGATATATAATGGTGTAAAAATCAATGATCCTAAAATAGCTATATGAATATTCTGTTGTATTGTTTTCTGTTTAGGAGTATAATAAAACATAAAACTAGGTAAATCATGATATTTAAATCGTGTTTGTATATAATTCTGATCTATCATATATGTAGTTAGATCATGAATAGGTAAATAATTGAATTGAATTAATGATGAAATTTTTTTGAAAAGAATATGTAAATTTCTTTCTTGAGAGATTGGATATATATATGAATATATATTTTTTGTATCTATATATTTTGGATATTTATTTGTTAATTTATTTTTAATTATCTTATGTGAATAATAATTGTAATGTTTTAAATGATAATGATCAACAGGTTGTTTAGACCAGAATGGATGCTTACATTTAATATATAATAGATAAATATAGAATATAATTAGAATAGATAATATGATGTATAATATATACATATTTTATAGTTAATATAATATAAAATATATATATTGATAAAATGTAGATATTACATATAAAATGTAGATATTACATATAAAATGTTTTTTATAAATTAATGTAAGTTATATTTAATTATTTATGGATTATTCTTTTTAAATATATAGATATACTGAAACTCGTAACCACATGATTTCATATCTATTTTTTCTATAAATGTAAATCCAATTTGTTTACATATTTTTAATATATGTTCAATAGATTCAATGTATAAAGTATGAATGTTTTTAATGACATGACCTGTTTTATGATGTGTTATTTTTTCTTCAAATGTTGCATGTTTATCATCATTTATATTGAATGTTGAATTATATTTAAAATGTTTATAATTAATTTTGGAATGTTTAGGTTGAGATATTGTGTTATTAGACGAACATTTTTGAAATGGCATATAACATGACGGATTTATGATAGATAAAATAGGATTAAATTTATATGGATCAACTAAATGTAATATAAAGTATCCGTTAAATTGTAACCATGTAAAAATATTTTTTATAAGTTGTTCTTTATTTTCAATATAATAGAATGTATAAAATAACATGGAAATATGTGTAAATTGTAATGGATTATATAAAAATGTATCAATAGCGTTACCTTGATTACATTGTATATTTGGATATTTTTGTTTTGAATAGTTAATCATATCTTGAGATAATTCAAGACCCTGAGTATTTGGTGAAATTTCAGTTAATATTTTTAAATGATTACCTATACCGCTTCCAATATCTAAAATAATAGACTTGTTATTAATATTAGTATTATTAATGATGGTATCTATTTCGAATATAATGCGATCTTTATCTTGAAAAAGTTCTTCATATATATCGATATATAGATTGGTGAAAATAGTTGGATTTTTTCTTTCATTATAAGGTTTTTTAAAATGAATAGATAAATCATTATTATTAAATCCTTCGGTGGTGTTATATTTTTTGAAAAATAATTTATGAACATGTAATAAAATAAATAAGAATATAAGTGAAAATAATATATTTTGATAGATATACATTTTTTTAAGAAATTTAAACTTAATCATATATAATTATATATGTATATTTATAATATTTTTATACTGAATAAATAATAAATAGGATGAAATGAAAAACGAAGAAAGTATTATAATAAATGATATTAGAACAAGTGAATCTTTTAAAAAGTCAACATTTTCTAAATTTAAAAAAACGGATGTTATACGTAAGTGTATATATAGTATAAATGAAAATAAAATAGAAGAATCACTTTATTGGATGTTTGAATTATTATCAAGTGGTCATATATTAGAAATATGGAATATTATATTCGAAATAATGAGTAAATATATATATTATGGAAATCCTAAATTACCAATTTATATAGAAATGAGAATGAATGAATTTAAGAAAATAATAAAACATATACAATATGATGAAATATATTTACGTAATCATAATGATATTCGTTTTATGTTTGGAGAGATAATTATTATATTGTGTATTTCAGAAAAGAAAAACAAATTAAATTTAATTAAAATAAGTTCTGATGATTTATTTATGGAAATGAAATCTATGTTAGTAGCACCATCTCTTGATTATGCAAATACATATTATACCAATTTTGATCCACCTGAATTATTAGTTCCTTTTAATGAATTTTCGTATCATATTTATAAAAAAAATCCTTCATTACAGAAATCCATATTTTGGATAGAATGGATATATGTATATGAAAAAACAATAAAAAAGAAGAAATTAACATTAAAATGTAAAAAAAGAAATTATGTTAAATTAAATTCTACAAATGATAATTTATATTCAGATGTAATATGGATAATATGGGAGGCAATATTTAAAGAAGTAAAACGTAGAGAGAATATGTATGCTAAAATAATAGATTCAATATATTCATTATTTATATTACATTATACAGCAAGCACAAAAACAAAAAGAAAATATATGATATATCATGTATTATATTTGTTATGTGAATCATGGACAAAGGATGTAAATATAATTCAATCAAATAGAGACATAGAGAATGAAAATATAAAAAAAATCACAAATAAAATATTTGAGCAATTAAAAAAGAATGAGGTTCATGTATTAGAAAATACGGAGATGAATATAAAAGAGAAGAAAATAGAATATATAAATTTAATCTAATAGAATAATAAATGAGACGTATATTGAAAATAAGTATTGTATTAATATTATTATTAACTATTTTATCTATAATATATAAAATCATAAGTAAAATAACATTAAAAGATTATATAATAAAAAAGGATAGTGATATGAGTGATTTTAATTTCATAAAGAAAAGATTAGGTATAGAATCTTTACATAGTATAAATGAAGAAAAGGAGAATAAAAGTGAAACTGAAAATGGAAAAAAAGAACCTATAAATAGGGATATTAAATTGAATAACACAGGAGGCAAATTTTCTACAATTTTAACAGAATTAAATAAAATGAATATGGATCCTGACAATACAACAAATATAAAAGCACATAGTAAAACTATGAGCATACCAAAAACAGGAAAAGATGGATGGTGTTACGTAGGTAATGATCGTGGATATCGTTCATGTATTCAATCATATCAAAATGATATGTGTATGTCAGGAGATATTTTTCCAAGTGAAAAGATATGTGTAAATCCAAATTTGAGAATGTAAATAAATCTAAATAAATGTTTGATTTATAATTTGGTAACATTAGATATATGTTGTAATAATTTTTTATCAATAATATTATTTTCATTACATATAGATGCTACCTCATTGGTGATTTTATTCATTTTATATTGTATAATATCATCATCTTTCCAACATGGATTTGATTGTTTCCATGATTGCATAGTATAAAATTGTTTGTTATTATATCGTGAAATAGCTTTTGATATTTTACTATATTGTTCATCATCTTTTTCCCATGTATCATCATCTTTAATATAAAATTGTTTTCGTTTAATATCCGTACAATGAATAGGTCTTTTATCTTTTTCCATTTCTTGTAAGCTTTTTATGAGGGTGTCCTTTATACCTGTAATATATCCATTTTTTTCTATTTTTTCTAAATCGTCAAATGTAACAACAAGATTATTGATAAAATCAGATAAATTCATAGCATCTTTACATTCATGATTTAAGAATTGTATAATATTCATCTTTTGATTATTATTCGTAATATGTTTTTCAGTATAATGATTATCAATAATAATATTTGGTTTATTTGCTAATTCTATTAATTGTTTTTTTAATTCAATTGTTTCCTTTTGATTTTCTTTCATTAATGAAATAAATTGCTTCATCAAATCATTAGAAAATTCTATATTTGTATTATTTTCACCATCATTATCTTGTATAATATTATTATTTAATGTAATATCATTACCACATTCATCACCATATATTTGTATATTTGTATCGTCTGAATTATTTATCATACCATATACAATAATATTATTTTGATGTTTTTTAGATAATAAGTGTTTTTTAAAATTAGACTTAATCGGTGTTGAATAATGACAATATTTACATAAATTTACGACCATATTTTCATTATTTTCCTTAACTTCATTTTCAAACTTGCGAGTTTTGCGAATACTTTTTGTATCAGGTTTTCTCGCACAACGCTTGCTCTTAAAATGTTTTTGTAGATCATGTTTTCTCGTGGTATTATAGTCACATTTTTCACACTTATAAATATTTTTGGATTTCAGTAAGGGTGATTCTGATACTTTCTCGCAAATTCTGATACTTTTCATTGAGATATAAAAAGAAAATTTTTTTAAGTGGTTTTCTCAAAAAAAATTATGCTCATGAAATTTTGGACTATTTTTTCGTTTTGTGAGCTTTAAGCTCATAACCCGATTTTTGGCACTTTTTTTAAAAATAAAATAAAACTTTGGGTTAAAAATGAAAAATGGACATCCTTGTCCATTTTTGAAAGTTGGGGTAAAGTTTTGTAAAAAACATTTTTTTTTGAAAAAATTCTTTAAGTTCAAAAACATGTTATATATATATTTGTATTTCATACTTAAAGAAAAATTGGAGAGAGAGACTTAAGACTTAAAGAAAATGTCTTTCAAAAATGAACTTAAAGAAAAATGGGGTCCTTAAATTTGTCTATTTTCTTTAAGTATGAATTATGCGTTATATATATTAATCCTTTTTGAACTTAAAGAACTATAATGAATATTATACATCTTTGAACTTAAAGAAAACGTCTTTCAAAAGTGAGATTAAAAAATATTTATATAGTATAATGAACACACTAAAACTAAAACCTAAAGAATTTGTTTTTCGTGAACAAATAAAAAGAAATATTTATAATCCTCCCACTGATATTAAAATAAATAGTATAATATCTAGTTTATTTAAAAAGTATGATAAAATATATAAAGATGTTCCCATAAATCAAAATGTAAAAAACTCAAAATACAACATGAGACTTAGAATATTAATTTATTTACTTTTTATTTTTTATATAAATAATACGAAATGTAATACAAATACAGATTTTTATAACGAACATATTTATAGCAAACATAGAGAATTTTTAATGATAAAATCTATATCAGATGACAGTTTTGAAAAAACTAAACAAAATATTATTAACAGTGTTGATAAACAATATCATTTAACAAACGATGAAAAAAATAAGTTTAAAAATTATTTACAATTTTTTTTTGATGAATATTTAGATAATATAAATGAAAACACAGACTTTAAAAAAAGAAACACATCGAAAAAAACAAAATCACTACTAACCGGACGAAAATCAAGTAAAAAACTAAACACATCGAAAAAAGCGAAATCACAACAAACAAGAAAAAAATCATCAAAAAAATCAAGTAAAAAACGAGTGAAATCACAACCAACAATAAAAAAATCAAGTAAAAAACCTTTAATAAACAACTTTTTTAGAAATAATAAATCAAATAAAAGTTCAAATAATGATGAATAATAAAATAATATAATGAATATATAATATATTATATTATTTAATGAAGGTAAATGTGAAGATACCTGATAGATTATCTATGTTTTTATTACTTATTGTATTTGTGATGTTTTCTTATTTGATATTTAATTGTAAAACTGAACCATTTGTAGCATCTAAATTGCATGGTTATGATTATAATCCAATAGCCACTTTTTATAAAGAAAAAATAGATAAAAAATTAAATTCATTAAATGCATCCGATATTATTAAACAAAAAAATAGAGGTCCACAATTAGGTTCATACGATCAAAAAACAAATAATCAACGTCATTGGAAAGAACCTGATAATGGAACATGTCTACCATCTGATGTATGTAATATTCTTTATAAAGAAAATGATATATTACAAGATTCAAATTCTATTGTATCATCTCCACCTGATATATTACAACAAAATCGTATTAATTTCTATACATACGATATAAGAAATACCATATAATTAGTATATACATTATTTACATACTAATTATACTTTTACAGTTATATACATACTTTTACATGTAAAATATTATATATCAATATAAATATTTTTCACTCCTTCCTTTTTATTTATATTACATTTTATCTTCGTATTATCTATTTTTTTACTTTTAGAAAATATATTTAATCTTTTATTTTCTATATCTCTCCACGTATCTCGTATCTTATCTTTATAAAAAATATACCAATCTCTATTTCTAGGAACCATTACACTAGAATATTCATCCAAATACCAATATATATTCTTTATCCAATTATATCTACTATCACTATCTATCCACTCTATTTTATTATTATACCATTTATTATATTCCTCTTTATTCTCTATATTCAGTGGCATATATAAATATTTATAATTTTGCGTTTCATCCATATACGTAATCATCATCCCTTTATATCTACCATCATTCGTTTTATGTATCATCTCTCCATCCTCCATATACATAATTTCATTTTCATATTCTTTAAATCTACACTCGAAAAAATCACAATAATCTAAATTACAACACTCCATTTGCATCTGCATCTGTATCCAATATTCTTTCTTTGGTATACCAGTCAATTCTCTATTTACTATACATTTTATCTCTAACATATGTCCATATAATCCGGATTCCTTTTTAGTATTAATTCCATCAGGAGATGCTCCAATATAATTACATTCAAAATGAGGAATACATCCATATGACGATATTTCCGTATTATACATGTCTTCAAATATTTGTTGAGCAACATCTTCATATCGTTGACCCCATACTAAAGATGAATTAAACCCACCTTTTAATTTATTTATTTTTGATACTTCCAAAGATTCTGTTTTTTCTTTTACCAATTGATTATATGTTGATGTAGTATGTAATATTTTCCATAAATTACTCGCTGATAACATATTATATCTCATATTATACCATTCATCGGTTCTCTGTTCAGGTAAATTTTCATTCACTTTATTTAATTCCAAAATTCGTCCTTCTATATTCTGTATATATCTCTCCGTATTATTTTTTGTATAACATTCTATATCATTTACTGAACGAGGAACCAATACTTCTTCTACAATTTCAATCACAAATTTTATAAAATCATAATGATCCAAATCTATCCAATCTTCTAATTCATTTTCAATACAATAATCTTTAAATAATCCAATATAAATCTCTCTTGCATTATACTCATGTATTTTCTCTATCATCTCTAATTTTTTCATTTCATAAAATGATTCTATTAAATTACTCAAATCATCATCTGTCATTTCATCAAATTTATCTGTAATTTCATCAAATTTATCCGTAATTTCATCAAATTTATCCATATCATCCAATACCATATCCTCATAAATTATATCTTCATCAATATTCTGATTTATTATATTTATTATATTTTCATTCATCAATTATATATATACATAATTCTTTATATGTATTTAAATAAGTAATATTGAACATTATATGATGTAAATTAAGATGTAATAATATAATAACACAAACAATAATTATAACTTACATAATAGAGATATATTATTAGGTGTATATAAAATCTTATATACACCATTTATAAAAGACTGAAGATTATCAATTTCTTCTAGTTTTTTATTTTTTCTATTTTTTTCAATATTCCCAATTTTTATTTCACTATATAAATTATATTTCAGTTCGTATAATTTTTTTTCAATATCATATAGTATAACAGAAGACATAATTTATAATATATAATTTATAATAGTTATATAATATATTATAATATTTAAATATATTTATATCAAAATCAAAATTATATAATAAATCTTATTTTTTTTTTCGTGTGAATTTATCACATGATTTATAATGACGAAGTGTAAATTTTTTTCTATTTATAGAATTATTTACTTCATGAATAACATTATGTTCAATAACAGTTAATGATGGAATAGATATAATTTGTTCTGTTTCTTTATCATAATTTACGTCTTTCGTATTTTGTAATCTTTTTTTTAATAACGAACATTGTAAATATTTTTGAAGATCTTGTAATTCTTCATCTGTTAATTTATTTTCTTCTTGATATTTGATGGAAAACTCTTTCATTTTTTTTAATTTACACATATAATTTAGTTTAGACCAACTTTCATGGATGTTTTTTTTATTATTATTTTGTTCAGGTAAATGTTCTAAATCATATATAATATTATCCATTATTATATATATATAAATATAAAGATTTAAACCAATTTCATATGATTAACGAAAATTTAAATAAAAATAATTATGAAAATACTAAATCAATATATATAGAAG
>Ga0255772_10002670_pt1 | contig 17319 bp, 23 predicted proteins | sample 071ome_34_FD_179970 | JGI IMG/M metagenome (GOLD analysis project Ga0255772, IMG submission 179970) | Coastal salt marsh microbial communities from the Groves Creek Marsh, Skidaway Island, Georgia - 071411BT metaG (version 2) | ecosystem: Environmental > Aquatic > Marine > Intertidal zone >...
TCTAAACATTTGCTTTTTATGCCACGTATCTTGTAGCTCAGGTATTAATTTCTTAAACTCTTTAACGTCTTCTTTATCTAAAATATTTGTTAAGTATTTAGATTCTGTTTCTAGCTTAGTAGCTATGTTTCTTTTTTCTTTTGACATATGTCTCCTTTATATCTTTTATACTCTGTATATATACCTTTCTATAAAAAGGTCAACTACGAAGTTGTTACTGTAGCTACTGCTGCAGGCGCTGTCCATTCTTCAGTTGCATTACTGTTACCGGGTGCATCTCCAGCTGCAGCTATTGCCGAGACACCTGTTCCAGAACCTGATAACTCTGCTCTTGAATCAGATAAATCACCAACTTCAGTCCAACTAGACCCATTCCAATGTTCTGTTTTAGCAGATATTGAAGGTGTAAATCCACCAAAAGATAACATAGAAGATACGTTGCCTGCTACACCACTCATTGCAGTTGAGGTATTTAAATTTGCAATTTCAGTCCACGAAGATCCATCCCACTGCTCAACGTTAACAGTTGAATATGGAGAGGCTGGAATTTCACCACCAACCAATAAAGCAGCTGTTGTTGATCCATCACCAACTCCTGTTCTTGCACTATTTATATCAGCAAGTTCAGTCCAACTCGTTCCATTCCATAATTCTGTTTCAGTTTTATATGGAGGGCCACCACCAAAAGCTAACGCATCATTACCACTTGTTACTCCTGCTGAACCACATCTCTGTCTAGTTGTGTTTAAATCTGTTGTTTCTGTCCAAGAGCTACCGTCCCATTGTTCAACCTTACCTGTAGCAGCAGGCAGTTGACCTCCAAAACCAATCGCAGTTGTGGAAATTCCTGACATACCTATATCTCCTCTTGCAGTATTTAAATCTGCAACTTCTGTCCAAGAGGATCCATCGTATTGTTCGTTAACGGCTAAGACACTAGGATTTTTTCCTCCAGTGGTCATCGCAGCCGTTTGTGGACCAACACCAGCGTCACCTACGTCTTGCCTTGCTGTATTTAAATTACCACCACTTGCCCAAGTCGCTGCTGGTATCCCAGCTGCTTTTCCATAACCTTTTAAAGCGCTTGAAGCAGAATTAAACCAGAGTTGGCCTTCTTGTAAAATTGTTGATGTTGATGGTGGGAAAGACCACTCTTCTGTAGTAGTGGCTCTCACTGCAAGACCAGAAGTATTATCAGCTCCAGCCACCGCTGAATAGTAAGTGTCTGCAGTAGCTACATTATTTACTTCAGTCCACACTGAACCATTCCAAGACTCACAGTTAGTCGTAGGTCCTGTTCCACCTACACCTATAGCACTTGTTGATGTTCCAAATCCACCTAAGTTATGTCTAGCTGTATTTAAGTCTGATACTTCAGTCCAAGCAGAACCGTTCCAAAGTTCCGTTTCTGCATTATTAGATGTTGGAATTTGTCTACCTCCAAAAACTAATCCTGCTGGTGTTGTTCCACAAGCGGCTAAACCGCTTCTAGCTGTGTTTAAAGCTGTTCCTGATGTCCAGTTTGTTCCGTCCCATTCGTAAACTAAATTACTTTCATTAGTCCTATTACCACCAACACAAAAAGCTGATGTCTGTGTTCCAAGACCTGCCATATCCGATGTCGCTGCAGGTAAATCATTAACTTCCGTCCAAGAGGAACCATCCCAAGACTCAGTAATTGTTTGTGTAGCATCACCAGGATTATTTACACCGCCAAAAACTATTGATGCTGTATATGAGGTAGCTGCAGCTGCGGCTCTTCCTCGACCTGTGTTTAAGTCTCCAACTTCAGTCCATGAAGTTCCATTGTATTGTTCGTTTACAGCAGTTGGTGTAGGACTAGATCTTCCTGTTGCCATGGCAGCAGTTTGAGTTCCAACAGTGCCTGCTAATTCTGTTCTTGTGGTATTTAAAGTCCCACCACTCGACCAAGACCCAACGTATTCTACTGGATCCTCTGCCAAGTATTGTATTGCCGAACCTTTTATATCTTTTAACTTTGCCATATTAACTTACCGTAATTGTTTTGTTTACTTCAGGAACAGACCATTCTTCTGTTGTAGTTACTTGTGTGCTTCCATTATTTCCACCAAAACTAATTGCATCTAAACTTGTTCCGTTTCCTCCATTATACGCAACTGCAGTAGATAAATCGTTTAATTCAGTCCAAGACGTACCATTAAATAGTTCTGTATTGGCTGTTCTAGATGGACCAGTAGAACCCCCATAAACTAATGCATCTGTATTACTACCCGCTGAACCAGCACCACTATTATAATGAACAGTGCTTAAATCTCCCACTTCTGTCCACGAAGTTCCATCCCATTTTTCGCATATTGTAACGTATCCAGGGCCAGTTACATATCCTGAAACAACTATTGCATCGGTTGTAGTCCCAATTCCTCCTAAACCATATCTAGCTGTATTAATATCAGTTGTTTCAGTCCAAGAAGAACCATTCCATTGTTCGGTAAGAGCATAATCTCCAACTGGAGGGTTTCTTCCGCCAACATTAAAAGTAGCTGTCTGAGTGCCTAAACCAGCAGACGCTCTTCTTGTTGTATTTAAATCTGCTACTTCTGTCCAAGAGGAGCCATCATAAGTTTCTGTTAGGGCTGATACATCACCACCACTACAAATCAAAGCTGCAGTTTGTGTTCCTGATCCTGTTCTTGATTCTGCGTATCTTCCAGTATTTAAATCTCCTACTTCAGTCCATGCTGAACCATTGTATTGTTCGTGAGTTGCATTGGTAGGAGTTGGTGATCCACCAACTGCTCCACCTGCCGATCCTGTTGGTCCATAAGCAAATACAGATTGTCTTGCTGTATTTAAACTTCCACCTGCAGACCAAGTACCTGCTGGTACTGATTGCTCGGTAACTTTAAAAGCGTTTGCTGTAGAATTAAAATAAACTTGTCCTAGATTAAATGGCTTCCATGCTGCGGGTGCTTCAAATCTTTCTCCAGCAGTAGACTTACCATTGTCTCCATAAGCATAACCATCTGTGGCAGTACCAAAACCCATACCACCTGATCTTGCTGTAGACATATTAGAAATTTCTGTCCATGATGTTCCGTTGTAATATTCTGTATTTGTAGTCTCAGGAGGTTGTCCACCTGCAAATATTGCTTCTGTATAAGTTCCAAAACTTCCACCAAAACCTCTTAGTGAATCATTCATTTCAGCAACTTCAGTCCACGATGATCCGTCCCAAGATTCTGTATTGTTAGTTATTGTTCCAGGATAAGGAGAGCCTGACATACCTGCCCCAACTAAACCAGCAGTTTGTATTCCAGCTCCACCTGCATCTCTTCTGCCTAAATTTAAATCACCTTGCTCTGACCAAGAACTTCCATTCCAATATTCTTGTGTTACGTTGTTAACACCTGGAGAAGTATTACCCACTCCCGCGACTGCAGATCCAGCCGTTAACGTGCCCCAGCTTGTTCCTGAATTAGAAGTTCTACCAACAATCATATCGCTTACTTCTGTCCAAGAAGTTCCGTCAAAAGTTTCAGTTGTCGATCTAACACCAGCTGGTGAGGCTGTGGTATATCCTCCAGACATAAGTGCAGCTTCACTAGAAGTTGCAAAACCGGAAGGCTCTGTTCTACCTTCATTTAAATTAGGTGCAGAAGTCCAAGCTGTTCCATTAAATGTTTCAGAAGTAGCTGTGTAATCACTAGAAGGATCACCTCCACCCATAACTATAGATGAAGTGGATGGTCCACCACTAGCTCCCACAGCTCTTGCTGTGTTCATATTTGGTGCAGAAGACCACGCACCTCCACTAAATTGAGACGCAACAGGATCTGTGCTCAGAGTCTGAACTTTCCAACCTCTTATACCTTTAAAATCTGTCATGAGGTATAGAACTACGGTAGGTTATATGTAACTGGTCTAGTTTGTAGTGCTTGTTCCTCAGATGATAATGCATCGTATGCAGCTTGTGCTGCTTCGATTTCACCAGTAACAATAGCTTGTGCTTCTTCTTTTGTCTTAATAGCACCAGATACTTTGCTGATCCATTGATCACCGTGGATGTTATCACCTACAACCCAAACATTGCCTGGATGACCAGCTAAGTAAAACTGTTTTCTCTCTTCGTGAGTGAAAAAGTTTTTGCCCCAGTTAGTCGCTGTACAATATTTATATGCCATAGTTGCTTCCTCCTTTTGCTTGTTTATAAATCATATTAGCTTGTAGTTAAAGTGTTAATTTCTAAATCTGCTGCCACAAAATGTTCCCATGTATTTGCGTTAGATTGACTTGGATAATTACCTATTGCCATAGCATTAGTTGAACTTGCGCCGGTTGCTCCTATTCCATATCGACCAGCTGATAAATCATTTACTTCAGTCCAAGTTGTGCCATTCCAAAATTCATTACTTGCTAAATAACCTGATGGATCACCACCACCATATATAATTATACTAGTCTGAGTGCCATCAGATGAACCGCCTGCATTGTTTCTTCCTTCATTTAAATCTGTTGATTCTGTCCAAGCAGTACCATTCCATTGTTCATGAATAGCTAAAACAGCTCCAGGGGCGTTGGCTCCTCCAACAGCCACGCCTGCAGTGTATGGCATTTGATTGGCAAAAGCTATACCCTCTCTTGCTGTGTTTAAATCAGCTACCTCTGTCCAAGAACTTCCATCGTACTGTTCCGTTTTTGCTTCATAAGTTTTTGATGGGGAACTTGGACTAATCATTGATGTTGTCCCACCATATTTAATTGCGTTAGACGGTGATCCTGCTACTCCATGTCCTGAAATTCCTGTATTTACATCAGCTATTTCACTCCAAGCAGATCCATTATACGATTCTACTTGTGGCATTCCAATGCCTGGAACTGGATTAGGATTATATCCAGAAATTGCAATACTCGCTGTTTGTGTTCCTACACCAAATCTACCACCTGTTGCAGGTACGTTCATGTTTACTGGGCTTCCCCAAGAAGTTCCATCAAATTCTAAAGAGTCATTAAAATAATTTGAATCATCATAACCACTCCAAAGCAATGTAGCAGAAACTGTTCCTGTTGCTGCAGAGTTATATGTTTCTCTTGGTAAAGTTCCTCCCGATGCCCATGTTCCAATTGGCACTCCACCATCGTTTACACCTTTAAATTGTCCTGTTGTTGAATTGTAATACATTTGTCCAACAATTGCGTCTGAGTATCCAGCTGCGGGTGCGTCTGGTGCTATGCCTGAAAAAGTCCATTCTTCTGTTGCTGTTGTAGCTGCAGGAATTTGTCCTAAATAAGCTAAAGCAGCAGTAGATGTTCCAGCAGGTGATCCTGAAAGACCACTTCTAGCGGTTGCTAAATCAGCAACTTCAGTCCAAGCAGAACCATCCCAAGACTCTGTCACAGCTTGAAGCGGTGTATCTAATTTACCACCATAAATTAAAGCTGAGGTTTGTGTTCCAGAGCCTGATAAATTAGTTCTAGCTGTGTTAATATCTGTTGTTTCAGTCCATGCTGAACCATTCCAAGATTCTACATTGCCTGTAGGATATGGGTTTCCTCCTGCTAATAGTCCCGCAGTGGCTATACCCATGGCCGCTAAAGATCTTCTTGCTGTGTTAACTTCTGCTATCTCAGTCCATGCTGAACCATTCCAAGATTCGTTATTACTTACATTAGCTGTATTATTATATCCACTAGCAACAACAGAGGATGTGTTATCAGCTCCAAATTGACCTGTTAAAGTTCTAGCTGTGTTTAAGTCTCCAACTTCTGTCCATGCAGAACCATTCCATGATTCGTTAATTGCGCTAACTGATATAGGACTAGCTGGTGGATTTGTATCTCCACCTGAGCACAAAGTGGATGTTTGAGTGCCAGCCCCTAATAATAAATATCCTCTTGCTGTATTTAATTCTGCTACTTCCGTCCAAGATGTTCCATTATAAGTTTCTGTTATATCTAAAGCAGTGGGTGTTCCAGCTCCACCAAAAGTTAATCCTGCTGTTAAAGAACCAGCTCTTCCTGCGTATTCTCTAGCAGTGTTTGTAGATCCACCACTAGACCAAACTCCTGCATAAGGATTATTTTGTTTTTCCTGTGCAAAAGGAACTGGATCTGATGAAAGGTTTTGTATCGGAAAACCCTGTATTTCTTTATAGTTAGCCATTGCTATTATTTATCCTTTAATAGCCAACCTTGAGTCGAGTCTACGTAAACCAATGTAAAACCTGCTCTCTCGGTTGACACTGTTAAATCTGCTGCAGAACCCTGTATGTTGTGTGAGTTTCTCCCAATAGTTAAATTGTTTGTATCAAACGTACCTGCATAATCTATAAAACTTATTTCATCACCAATCGTTGCTGATCCAGGTAATGTTGCTGTGAAAGCTGCTGATGATGTGTCACAAAAATATCCTTCACCTGCTACCGCAGTAAAGCCAGAAGTTTTTACAGCTTGCCAAGATGTTCCGCCAGATACTTCGCCAAAGGATAATTGACCAACAGCCGTTGTACCCGAACCTGTAATTGATTCTACTTTTAAAAATCTATCTGCTGTTACGTTACCTGTAGGAAATTTTAATGTGTATGATTGGTTTGCTGAGTGTGCTGGTGATTGTAATTTAATACCGTGGGAGTTGGCTTCACAATTTAAAACTAATGTTCCAGGGTTTGTATTACCACCGATAACAACTTCACCTGTTCCGTTTGGTGTTGCAGTGATTGCTCCGTTTGCACCATCTGTAATTGTAATATTACCAGAGTTTGTTCCAGAGTTCGTATCTAAAATTAAATCATATGCACCGCTTGATGTGATTGTTGATGCAGCTGATCCTGTACCAACTACTACTTCACCAGATCCTTTTGGTGCTAAAGCTAAATCAACATTTGAATCATCACCTGCTGCAGCTACTTTTGGATCGCCACCTGTAGCAGCGTTTGTAATGTTTATGTAATTTACAGCTGAAGATGTTGTGCTAAAAAATAATTGTTCGTTTGCGTTTTCATCTCTAATACCGTGAGAGGTATCAAAGTCTATCATGAAAGAATTAGTATCTAAATTACCACCTAATTGTGGTGAAGTATCATCAACAAGATCACTTGCTAATGCAACAGAAGCAATATTTGGATTTGTACCATCATCTGCTTTTGCATAAACTAAAGATGTTTTACCATTTGCAATAGCAACAGAGTCACCGGAACCTGAAACATATTTAAACGTTACAGTTTGAGATCCTGAAGTTGAGTTTTTAAGAATGTAAAAGTTTTGTACATCAAGAGGAATAGTTACGTTTCTTCCTGCTGTTAATGCACCTGTAAATTCAATAATTCTGTGTGCAAGAGTTGCACCTGTAGATCCGTCAGATACAGATAAAGTTGTATCACCAGAATCTGAAACAGCTTGTGTAGTATAACCACCAGATACCTGTTCTACGATCTGTAAATTTGTATTTGTTTTTGTTCCCCATGTACCGGCATTTTCACCAGTTGCCTGAAGCTCGATACCCAAGGGTGTATAACTTGATGCCATATTAAGCTGCTTCTCCTGTTACGTCGTTATAGCTGGTATTTGACCCAGTTGCAACATCTGAATACGATGTATTCGATCCCGTTGAAACATTACTATAAGACGTATTACTACCGGTGTCAATATTCTCATATGCAATAATAAATGGTGCTCCAACGCTAGCTGTAGCTTCTACTCCAGTTAATCCTACAACCTGATCCTCTGGATCTATACTTCCTACTGAAGATGTAGCAGAAACACCCGTTAATCCCATAACATCTGCAGGAGCTAAAGTGCCTGTTGCTGTTGTTATAGCTTGTCCTGTTAAAGTTTCTACCGCAGAACCTAAACCTACAAGAACTCCTAAATTAGATTCTATTTCAAGACCTGTTAAAATAGCTGCATCATTCGGAACTGTTACAGAACCAATATTACTTGTAATCGCTTGTCCTGTTAAATTAGCTTCATGTGAAGTTACACCTTGGGCTGTTCCTTGTGCTGAAGTTATTGCTTGTCCAGTTACAGATACATCTTCATTTGGTGAAACCGCTGTTCCTTGATCAACAGAAACTTCTTGTCCTGTAAGACCCATAAATTGATCTGCAGGATCTAACACTCCTGTTGCGCCTGTTGCAGAAACTCCTGTTAAAGAAAATGAAACATCAATTACATTTGTAATTGAATTAACTGAAGATTGAAAAGATACACTTCCTATTTCTACTGTTTTCGGAATTACAGGTGAAATAGATCCTGTTGATGCTGTAGATGAAACTCCTGTTGGTACAACTAAAGCTCCTGCTAAAATACCAACGGAACCTACGTTAGATGAAAAAGATACACCTGTTAATGAAACTGTCTCGTCTGCAAGATTTCCCCACTCACCATCATTCCATGCTTTTGCACCCCAACCGGTTGCAAGTAATGCATCACGGTTCCAATAAGCTTGGCCCCAGGTGAATCGACCCCATCCTGAAGAAACCGACATGGTGGTCCTCCTATGCTAGTCTTATGATCGCGTTTGTTGCGTCAGCTGTTGGGAATTGAATTGTGAAAGTTCCGTTTGTTGCTGTCTTGTCGGAACCAAAAGCGATTGCACAAACTGATGCATCAGTAGCATTTGTATCATTATAAATTAATGCACCGTTCGCTGTAAATGAAGCTGATGTATAACTAACGTCATCAAAATCACAAACTGCTGTTGTGCCTGATGCAACTGGAGTTACGCTTGTTAAAGTTGCGCCTCCTGCTGTGTAAGCAGTCCCAGATGTGTTAGTGATCTCCTCTGAAGTTGTGTAAGCTGTTGTGCTAGCCCCCAAAGTTGCGTCACTGTCATACAAAGCAATTTTAAAAGTGTTACCAGTTGTTGCTGTAAAATTGTGAACACCTTTTAATAATTCTACTTTAAAACTTGTGCATACTGCCGATGTAATTGCCATAATTTATCTCCTAAGGGTTTGGTGAGTTAATTGGTAATCTAACTGTGCCGTCAGTATAGTCGTCTCTTCTACGTCTACCAACTTGCTCATTTGCAAACTTCTGTACTTCCTGTGTATACTTTTGCTCGTATAATGTCAACATATCTGCTGGGCCTTTTAAGAAGCCATAAGTCTCTGCTAGACAGCAGTATAATAAGCCATTTGGGAAGTTCAGACTGATATAATTGCTTTGATTACTAGATTCTAAAGTATCGGGCATTTTATTATAATGCACTCTAAATACATATGTATTATCAGGAGCTGGAGACAAGAATATTCTACCTGATGTAGTATCAGTATTTCCCGTAGCGTTACCAAACATAGCATAATATTTTGGTTTAGCTCTTTTTGCTGATTCTGTTGATGGTTGATATTCTTGTAAATAAGTTACGTCTTTTTTCTCTAACCAATTATTTGCACCTGTCGATGCGCTTGTAGAGTCATAAACTTGTATGCCTCTAATAAATAATGCTCCAGCAGGAGCATTTATAGATTCTTGTCCTGTAACTAAGTTACCTGTTTGTTGTTTTCTATCTGCATCAATAGGAACATCTCTCATGATTCTGTACTGAGCGTTTAAAATTATATTTTCTAATTGATCTGTAGACAAAACATTAGAATCTACTTCTGTGTAGTTTCTAATTTGTGTAACCAAAGTGTCGTAAGTAATTCCTGCCATTATTTAGATCCTTTATGTTTTCTAAGAATTTTATCTAGCTTACGATTTACAACAGCTTTAACTTCTACTTTAGTTTTTTTACTAAATAAGTTTTTTATGCGCTTAATGAAACTGGTCCAACTGAACATCCTAATCCTCCTCCTGATACTCCTCCTTTTGTAGCAGTATCTGTATCAACTGTAAAATGAAAAAAATTTGCAACAGAATAATCAGAAGTATCTCTTCCAGGGTTCCCGTCGCCTGTATCACTAACATATTTTCCTGTTGTAACTGTATAGCCAGCTGCTTTTGCAATATTAGCACCTGTAATACTATCAAAACTTCCTGGATCAGCGTATGCAAAAACAGGATTTGTAGGCGTTCCTGTTCCTGGTGAAGTCGTTGGCTGACCTCTAAATCTATATGTTGTTCCGTTTGTAAGACCATGACCTGGTGCCGTAACATTTATAATTCCTGAACCTGCTTGATATGTTTTAAAACCATCTTCTGGAATAGAATAAGCAACTGCCGGCGCTTCTCTAGATGGTCTAACATTACGTAGAGATATTGCATCACCATTCATTGGTTTTGGTTCTAATTGTGGCTGCTTTGGTTCAAATTCTGAAACATGTACTAAAGAACCGTTCCATTCTCTAACCATTTCTTGATATGGAAATTCTAAACCAGATCTATCTGATATAGCTTTTGCATATTTACCTGTTGCGTATTTTGCCATTATGTACCTGGGTAATAAGCTTTAGGAGTAATATATGTACTTGAAGCTGACCCATCCTCTGCTAACGCTCTAGCTAATTCATCTTCATAATATAATTTCATAGCTTGAACTAATTCTGGTTTATATTTTTGTGCAAGATAGAATGCTAAACCTGAAACCATACAAGGAACAAATCTAAATGGAACATCCGTTGCGTTTGTATAATCACCAACATCTTGAATTCTGTTGATGTAGTAAATATGCATATCTTTTGACGCATTCGTAGAGTCTGGTGTTGGATAGATGTGTATTCTAACTTTATCTATAAATCTTTCTACCCAATATTGGTTAGGAGTTCCTTTTGATAATTTATTAGAAAAACCTGCGTAAGTAGATCTATCTACTTTTGTCATCGGTGAATCTGCTTGTGTTGTTTGAGTTCTGTTAGATCTTAATTGTGCTTCTAATACATCTGACATACCATAAATACCATTCGTAGGTGTAGTTGATGCACTTGTGCCATCATCACTTGATCTAAAAAAATCGTAATCTGACTGTCCTTCAACTAAATCAATATTAGTATCTGCTATTTCCCAATAGTGAATACCCCTGTTTCCCCATTCTTGAAACAAAACATTTAGAGATCTTCTTGCTGATTTTAATTGGTAACCAGCTACATTAGATAATCCAATTCTTTCAAAAGATTCCTCTACTATTTCATCAATAGCAAAAGTTCTATCAAACGTAGCTGATCCAGAAGTTGTATTAGCCATTCAAACTCCTACGATTCGTAAACTTTAATCCATTCACAAACGATTGTACCTGTATCTCCATCTGCACAAGCTGGTAAAACGACATTTACATCACCAGTGAACCCACTAGCTTCTGTATTTTTTAACCCACCAAAAGATGAGTAATCGTATTCCATTTCACCATTTAATGTTTGAAATACAACATCTGTTGTTGCATCCCATTGCATTCTGATCGCATCTACTGGTGCTGTTACAGAAACGTTAAAACTAACTTTATTTAGTCTTACAGTTTTGCAAGTTTTACCATTGTTTGATGCTAATTCAGAAACATCAACTATTTTAGTTGTGCCTCCAGTAGAATCAGAAACTACATTGTAGTGAGTGATAAGTTTTTTAGCTCCGTCAAATACAGTTGTGTTTAATACTGTGTCTGCCATTTTTTGTCCTCCTTTTAAAGGACGCCTGCATCACCAGGCGCCCCGAGATTATTTATTAACTAGCGTCCGAAGAACTAGCTACACCAATAAATTTCATTACTATTGTTGCACCAGCTGCTCCTGGATCACCACTTAAAACTACTTCTACTTCGTCTGCTGTTGCAGTTGCTGCAGTTGTAGTTCCGCCTGACATTCCTAAAACTCCGTTACAAGGGAAAAATCCTTTGAAACCAGTTGAGTTTGTAGCTGCAGTGATTCCGTCTACGAAACCATCTGTGTCAGCATCAGTTCCGATGTCAACTAAGTTAACAGCGTTTGTTGATGCAGTTGTTACAGCTATCATAACACCCATTGGTATGAAGTTAGAGGGTATGCCGATAGATGATTCTTTTCCTGTAGTAGCACCATTAGCAACAGTTACAGTTGCAGTGTACTGAGAAAAAGTCATTTCATTTGTTAAGGCACCAGTTGTTGCGCTTTTTACGATTGTTTTAAAACCGTTTTCCGAACGTACCGGTCCATTAAATGTAGTACTTGCCATAATTATATCCTCCTAGTGTTTTCGATCATAGTCTCTAGGCCGTCGACTATACGCGTCTATGATCTTTTAATTGTATAGTGAGTTTGTTATATATTAGATTTTTGAAGAGTGCAAGAGAGCCTGTGATGAATGTACGTATTTCAACGATGTAGCTTTTATTTACGTAGCTACCGACGTAGTAGGGGCAGCATCTTCTATTTTATTAAGCTTCTGAGCTTCTACTGCTTCAGCTTGCTTAATATGACTGATGACTTGTCTAATTCTGTCATCAATCCTTACCATATCAAGAGTATATTTTTTCTCCTGATTATAGTGCTGCGACCACTCAAGTTCTAGACCTCTCTTCTTTGTGTAGAGTTCCTGAACGTGTGTCATTTATAACCTCCTCATAGGTTAACCACATTTTGGATTCATTAGTGAATCCATCTTTTTCCCATACAATATCATTTTGTCCTAGTTTGTCAACTAGTGCATTTTCAAAGGCTTTATCCTCATCTTCTGACACAAGATTAAAGTCAGCATAATAGCCGTATGCTCTGATTTGTACTCGAAAAGTTTTCATGATTCTCTCCCCTTTATCATAAAAAAAGGGGGCTTTCAACAGCCCCCTTTTAATGTTCTTTTAGTGATTACGCACCTTCTACACCGAAGATACCTCTAGGGTCAGATACACCAAATGAGTATCTTTCTCTAGCTTTGTATCTCACGTTTCCAGTATCGAAGTCACCTTCCATTGCAGTTGTTAATGGAGCTCTTGTGAACATTTTCATACCATTAGGTACGTCTGTAATGATGTAGAACGCATCAGAGTCAGTTAGGTAGTTGTTCACTCTATAACCTTGAGGAACCATACCCATTGATACGATTGCGTTGATATCATTATCAGCTGTTCCAGTTCTACCTTGAGATTTCATCAATCTCTCAGCTGTAAACTGAAGCTCAGAAGGAATAATCATTTTTACTCCTCTTGCTGCAACTCTAAGACCTCTTTCATCTGTCATAGCAGCGATGTCAATCATCGATTGCTCTAAAGATGTTTCGTTAAGATCCGCCTGAGTAGTTAAAGTGTTTTTGAAAACACCTGCTACTGTAGGGTGTTGAGTGTTAAACAAGCTAACGCCATCACCTGAATCAAAGTTGTCCGTTGTAGGAAGACCTTGAATTAGAGGTTCTACCGCTTTTACTTGTTTCGCATTGCTCATAGATCTTGCTAAAGCTTTTGTATATCTAGAAGCTAATCTATCGTAGAGGTTATCTTCGATAGCTTCTTCCGTGATAGCAAATGCTAAAGCCACTGTCTCGTGAGTGTATCTAGCTGTGAAAGTTTCTTGTGCTTCGTCAAAAGACACTCCAGCACCTTCAGCTTTCACTTGCGCGTTTGCGAAACCAGATAACATTACTTCTTCTTCAAAAGCTCTGTCACTGTTTTCATTAGTATAAATTTCAGCATGCTGATTTTCATACCTTTTATATTCCAGGCCGAACAGGGCGTTCAATCCTGGCTCTAGTTCTTTAACTAGTTGTGATCGTGATATTGCCATAATTTATCTCCTATTCTCCTATTACGATTGTAACTCAATTAAGTTTGGAACAACCACTACAGATCTGAAAGCCGCATTTTCATCGTTTTCAGGATCTTCAGCAGATCTTAATAATCTGAAAGATTTGTCGTCGTTTCCAGTCACGCCAATATTTAGAGTTGCTGAAGACTTCCCAGTAGTATCACTACCAGCAGAAGTATTCATATCAAACGTTTCTAAATATAAGGCTTGAGCTGCAGTGTCATCTGTTGCCACTACATATTGTTGTTGAGGGTTATCAAACACAAAAGCGTCTACGTCTTCTGAGTTTGCTGGTGTTATCGGTTGCTTATAGAAATTCGCAAACGTTGGCTTCAAAGTTGTCGCCGCGTTATAGAATATTCCATTTAACACACCTAAGATAGGTGCGGCCGCTGTTTGGCCATTGATAATATAACCAGCACTAGAAGCCACAGCACCACCATTGTAGATTGTTGTAGTATAACCCGCATCGATTTTGTACTTACCTAAGCCGGCTGTCGCTGGAGTTTGTCCAAGCGTACCTGCAGGAATAAGCCCAAAACCTTGTGTGTTTCTATTTGCCATAGTTTTGTCTCCTTAGTGTAAATGCTTTTTAAGAGCATTTACGGTTTATATGAATTCGATGATAGGGATTAACCCACGAAATAATATTATTTCTTTGTACCACCGAAGGTTACACGAGACTGCCTGTCAACATTGATAGGCATCCTCTGATCTTGCTCCTTCATCAGATCGTTTTCTACGGCTTCACTTCGGTCTCTATGACGTGCTGCCATATAGTCCGTTCTCTGCTTCGCGATCTCAACCGGTACCTTCGCAAGAAGAAGGCCTCCAACTCCGATCACTCCCTTGTGTTTCCCGTCTTCGAGAACTGGATAGTCACCTGCATTTTCGACTTCTTCGGCACGAACTAATTCATAACCTTCTCTTAATCTTCCAGTTATGTTTTTCGTATCTTGGAAACCAACTACCTCGGCTCTTATCCATCTGTACCTGAATCCATCAGGGGCAGGGGGTGCATCTAAAGATGACGGTGGAACCCAAACCTTTGGTCTTTCAGCCTTAGACCTCGATTGGCTCGCACGAGAAGTTTTGTTTTCTTTTTCCATACGCTATACCTCCTTCGTGTTTTTTAATTGTTTTGCGTACTCTTCGAGTGGCACACCTAATTTTTTAGCGATTGCTACCTGTGATGATGTGAGTTTCACAGTTTTTGTGCCCGGCCTAACAACTCGTCTAGCCGAGGCTACAGTTTGCGTCGGTCTTGCCGACGTATTACTGTCTTTTATATCAAACTTATTAGGAAATTCAAGTCTTATTCTTTTATCGACTTCCGCATAATATTCGTCTGATTTTGGATCGTATCCTTCCTTTTCAACTAGATCTTTGTGGATTTCAAAAGCTGTAAAAGTCATTGGTCTGTCTTGTCCAAACCAAGTGTTTTTAGCAGCCCAATCTTCAGCTCTAGGATCAGGGTTAGGTAGTTCTGATGGTGTTTCCCTAGGCAAAGATACCGCGTCTTCTAATTTGACTGGTTTTTCTTGTGCTTCAGGAGTTTCCTTCATCACATTTAGTCTAGCTTCATCAATAGACAATGCAGCAATTCTCTTTTGAGCGTTGACTTGTGCAGTGGCATCGCCAGATTCTATCGCTGATGATAGTTCTCTTTGTGCCATCTCCATGCCGTCTTTAACTCTTTTTTCAAATTGAGTTACATAGTCTTTATTGACTTGTCCAAACTTGGAATCCAAAGTTTTTCTTTTGCTTTCAACTGCTTTTGCATAATCTAAAGCGGCCTTCTCTCTCCGCTCTGCTTCACGCATTTTACGAGTTAATTTAGCAATTCTTGCTTGAACCCCTTTGCTATAATCTTCTAATTCTTCGTCCTTTTTTTCTTGTTTAGGTTCTTCTTTAGTTTCTTCTACTACTTCTTCTTGTTTCGTTTCTACTACTTCTTCTTGTTTCGGCGCTTCGGTATCAACTACCGATTCGTCTTTCTTTTCTTCTAGATTAATCTCAGCACCTTCGCCTGATGTATCTAGATCAACCATTTTTTCTTCAGTTGGCATAGTTTCCTCCTATGATATTAGTATTCATGCAAGATATCCTCTGGATTCTTGATTGTTGCTAAAACTTCGTCGTCGTTTAGCAGACGTATTTCCCCACCTTCTATTTTTATTCTTGAGCCAGCATAACGGGCAAACATTACCCATTCTCCCTCCTTGCACCAAGGACCATCAGGATATCTATCCTTATCCTTGTAGCAGTCTGGACCCATTCTTAAAACTAAACCACATTGTGATGCAACTTGTTGTCTCTCTAAGGTTGTTTCGGCCATATAAAGACCTCCTTTAGTTTTCTCTTTCATCTTGAAAGGTAAAACTAACATCCTCCAACCAGTTGGTTGTGGTAGTTTGTTTGAATCTTCTTTTGCTAAATCTTTTTCTTTTTTGACACCTACCAGTTTTTTATTCGGTAGTTTTATTGTTGATGTTGATGACTGTTCCATGTTGCTCCTTATCTTCTAGCAGGTTAGAGAGTTCCTGTTTAGTTGCCTCTAGGGCTGTTATCTGTCCTACTATATAGTTATATTTCTCCATATTGTCAATGCCGCCGGACGTTAAAGCTGCTGACAACTCTTCGTTTCTTCTATTTAAATATTTGATTAATTTATTAATTACTGTTTCTAATTGCACTTAACACTTCCATCTTCTTCGTGCCTGACGGATACGAGAATTTGGATCGTTACGAGTCTTTGCTGATGCTCTTTTAAGTTGCCCTAGTGATCTTGCGCAGTATGATTTTCTACGTTTGGCAGCTTTTGATCCAGGCTTCACTTTTCCTGTCACGGCTGTTTTTAGTTTTGAACCGGGATTTAGTCTTCTATAAGCTTTGACACCGGCTCGTGTCATGCCTGCTCCAGATTTTGTAGGTCTAAAGTTTTTCTTGTTTCTTGCAGGCATAGTGCCTTTTGAAAATTCTTTTCTTGTTTGATAATCTGTTCTCATGGCATTATCTTCTTTCCATAATATTTAACTAAACTTGGGTTTGAAACTCTTACACCGCCTAAATTGCCTTTAATAAAACTTCCTGTGTACGGTTGCATACTTCCTCCTACCGCTGCTTTTTTTCTTTTTGCAAACGTAGCAACGTTTGTAGGTTTGCCTCCTGGATTACCTGCAGCTCTTTTTCGTCTGACAGCACTCGCCTTTTGCGAGCTTGTCATTCGTGTGGCTTTTGCAAGTGGAACGCATTTTGGATATTTCCTTTTGCTTCCCTTCGATCTCCCGCAAGGTTGATACTTGCCGTCCTTCTTCGGTGCTCCAATATCTACCCATTTCTCTTGAACCCATTTACGTAAACCCATTATGAATTTTTTCCGTAAGCTCTTCCTCTGCCCTTTTTACACATGCCACCACCTCTGTACATTTGTCTAGCCATAACAGTTCCACCCATGGCTTTTTTAGGTTTTTTCTTACCACCGGGTGTAACTTTGCCAGAGCAAACTGCAGATGCGTACATGTTTGCGTACGCGGATGGGTAAACTTTAAATTTACGCTTCGCTGCGGCTTTGCCTCTAGGACATAGTTTTGCCATTAGATAACCTTTTTCTTTTTCTTCTTTTTCTTACCGATAACGCCTCTACCCATAAGAATATCTGCTTTAGTGACTTTGCCGTCTTTGTTTAAATCAGGAAACT
>Ga0255772_10002688_pt1 | contig 17265 bp, 19 predicted proteins | sample 071ome_34_FD_179970 | JGI IMG/M metagenome (GOLD analysis project Ga0255772, IMG submission 179970) | Coastal salt marsh microbial communities from the Groves Creek Marsh, Skidaway Island, Georgia - 071411BT metaG (version 2) | ecosystem: Environmental > Aquatic > Marine > Intertidal zone >...
ATTATTCTCCAAGTAATTGATTTTGATGTTGAACGAGTTTTTGTTTCTCTAAACATTACCAACTAATCTCCCAATCTTTAAACTCTGCTGCAAGACAATCTGTTTTATAATCTCTTCTTCCACCAACACACTCTGCTATTTTATTACCAGCAACATTACGAATACCATTTAGTCCGTGTGTTAAATGTAAGTTTCCATCTTTATCACCATTACGAACTTTTGTTTCGTTATACCAAATATGTGTATTCATTTGTGCCAATACTATGATTGCTCTAATGGTTTCTGCTGTAATCTTTCCACTATCTTTTTTTAAAATTAAATCAATATCGTGCATTATATCTTTAATTTCTTTTGCATAGTTTTCTTTGTTTTCTGCTATAAACACTTCTTTCAGTTGATGAATACTTAATCTATCAATCAATTCATTTAGTGTTGGTAAAAATTTTCTGTTTTTCATTACTTTTTCCTTATATACCAACTGACTTCTGTCTGTTCGTATGTTATATTGTTATCTTTACAAAACCTGCTAACTGCTCGTTTAACATCATCAAAGTTTATATCATCACCCGCCAATATACCACCTTGTTTAATTTTTGGCCAGAAGTTAGTTATCATTTTATATAATTTTTTTTCTTCATTTACACCGTCATTGTAAAACATCATCAAACTATCATCTTCATAAAAATAATGTCCATAAGATGCGTCACAAACTATTTGATTAACATAGTCTTCCACCCCACACGCTTGAAAATGTGAATTAACCAATATTGACATAGGTGCTGTACGATTTCCTTCTTTTAAACGATATTCTGCAAATTGTCTTGGTTGCATACCAGCTCTTATAGATGGGTCTATTGTTTCAAATGTATCAAATGAATCAAACTTTATATCCTTGCCACTATCTTTAATTAACATACCCATATAACAAGCCGATTGACCAAAGTAAGTTCCTACCTCAACCAATCTATCTCCATCTTGACAATTTTCAACCACCTCTTTAAAAATCCATTGAGCGTCATTAATCCAACCTGGAACATCTAAAAAGTTTTTTATTTCTATATTTGTATAATCCTCTTTAATCCAATGAGCGTCATACATTGATGCGTCAATATGACTTTGAAGTTCATCAAATTCAAGTTTCATATAATCGTGTTCTGTTAGTAATTTTTTTTTCATTTATCCCTCACTGATAATATTGGATTGTCTATTGGCCAATTTATTTTTAACAATGGGTCATTCCATCTTGCTGTCATTTGGTCTTGCCAATCTATGTATTCGTTTGGATAGGATTGAGTATAGTGAAATACACACTCATCTGATAAACACAAATGTCCGTTTAGAAACCCTGGTGGGACCAATACACTTTTACAATTTTTATCATCAAGTGTAAAACTATCCCATTGTAAATAAGTCGGACTATCTTCACGATAATCAACGACTACTAAATAAAAGGCACCATAAACACAAGTAATGTGTTTCCAAGTTTCATTATCTCCGTGTAATCCTCTAAGAACATTTTTACGAGAATGTGTAAACTTTGAGATTTTATGTGGTGGTGTGTCCATTGATTGTTCCCAATATGTCCACATTGTTCCACGATAATCTGTGAATTTATCTGGTGTGAATATCTTGACTTCTTTCAAGACATCACTAATTTGTGATTGATAACTAAACATTTGCCTCCTATTTTAATGTCGTTTCGGAAGGTTAGGTCTTTCAGGGATTTCACCTGAGTTAGTTCCGACTGACTTATTAATAAATATCAGAAAATATTGTTTTCCTTTATTTTTTTAATTATTGATTTTGATATAACTTTGTGTCCCTTTTTACAAAAGTGGTCATCATTTAATTTTCCTTCATACTTTCCATATAAAGTTAATTTTTCATCTGTTGACCAAGATTTATTATTACAACCTTGTGGTGAATCAATTAGTTCTTCAAAATTATCATACTGAACTCCTTTGTATTCTATTGGACAAAAATTATAAGGTTTTATTTTTTTTAAATATTGTGCAACATCATCTCTCCAAGATAAACCTATCCACTTTGTATTTCCAAGAGACTTAACGATTTTATCTACTTGAGTTTCCATAGTATCATCTATTACTCGTGTCCATTCGGTAAATTGAACAACAACCAGTTTAATAGGATTTGGTTTTCCTTCCTGATGAACTATAAATTTGTCTAAATTGTTTATTGCAAATTTTATATTTTTGTTATCTCCCCCATTACCTATATTACTTAAAGCATAGTGCTTATCAAAATGTTTAGCAACTAAATTTGGAAAATGATTTTCTTTTCTAAACACATCTGATTTATAGTTTAAATGTTCCATAAATGACTTTGGTGGTATCAGTTTATTACATTGTTCAATAGTCCACTCCTCATTATCTATCAAATGTTCAAATTGTAAACCTGCACCCCAAGTAAAACTACATCCTACAAATAGTATCATCTTAATTATCTCCAAATAAATTATTTTTTTCTATGTGTGGAATAATAATATCATTACAAAATGCCACATTACCTTCTTTTGTTGGGTGGTGTCCCTCATCAAGTAAATATCCATTTTCTATATTGTGTTCAGTTATTCCCTTTTTTTCTTTGTATAAACAAAATTTATTAAAATCTATCAATTTATACAAATGATTTAAATTTTTGTATTTTGAAATTCCTTCAGTAAAAATATCTTCAACACTTGTCATAAAATATGGTATTTTATACTTATCTAAAAACCATTGAACTCTTAATATGTTTTCTAAAGTTTCCCACATAGCGCCTTCGTATGTATAATAATTAGAATACCAAATTCTCCAAAAATCTCTATCTGATGACCTACCATTTTCTGAATAAGAATTAAAATGAACTCCACCTCCACTTTTTATCCAAATATTATCTATATCACTTGACTTTGTTGGTATTTTTTCAATTGAGTTATGTCCTTTTGTAAAAAGACTATCGTTAATATTCATATGATACCAATATTGATTTTCTGGAAATTTTTTTGGAAATTTTTCTTGTGTTAAAAATTCCCAATCAATAGTTTCTTTTCTATTTATTAAAATTTCTTTTCTGGACACCATTGACCACATTATACCAACTACTAATCTTTCATTATATAAAAAGTGATTAGAGATTTCATTAATTATAGTTTTAGCAATATATGAGTTTCCATTCATAGAAAATCCTAAATTATATACTGGTTGGTTAAAGTGAGAACCTACCTTTCCAGACCAATATTTAGATTCAGTAAAACTACAACCACTAACTAATAGCATCGAAAAAACTCCTATAAATTAAATTAGTCATATATTTTAAACCTTTTATATCTGGGTGTCCGTCATTAGTAAAAACACCATCACTATTCTTTCCAAAATATTTTAACCTGTTGTTTTCAAATTGCATTTCATTAATATGAATATCATCTTTAAAATTTTCATCAATACAAGTAATTAAGTAATCTTGCATATTATTTGGAAATCCATTTAAAAATAGAAATCTTTTTTTATCAATCCACTTTCTTAAATCATATTCAGTATCTTGAAATTGCTTTTCCACCAATGGTGTAAACCCCATAAACATAGTCCAATCAATCTTATTATGATTAAAAAATTCTTGTAAAAATAATATTCTTTTTTGTGTATCATAAGAATACATTTCTACTCTAAACCATTTATCAACATAATCTAACCAAAGTTTTGTATTAGGTTCTTTAGAGTTTAAATCTGGAATTGTTGCTAAATTCCAAGGTGAATACATTTGTGATACTGATGTGTTGTCCCTCATTGGTGTTGACCATTCTACAACAACTTTAAATTCCTTTAATTCATTTAAATAAGATTGTTTTTTCATTGGAAATTCTTCTTTACATAAAACTTTTTTTATGGTATCAAAAATTTCATAATTTGAATCATAATTATCAGATATACTTACAACATAATCATAATTTAATTTTTTCTTTAATAAATATGGCCAATGAGTTTTGGGATTTGTTAAATAACGAGTGTTTGTCCAACTATCACCAAATGTGAACAATACTTTTTTGTTTTTTAGTTTATCTGTTGGTATATCAAACTTATACACATAATCGTAAATGTAATCATTAGGATAGTTCATTCAATAACTCCTTAAAAAATTCTTGTTCTGAAAGTCCTGGTTGAATTGTTATACGACACCAATTTTCTCTTTTGCCGTATGGGTGAATTTTACAATACTTAACTAATACTTTGTGTTTGTCAAGGATTTGTTTTGTTTTGAGATTATCGTCGTGAGTATTGAAATGTATCCAGTTTGCCTCACTATTTAATATACTAAAATCTTTCATCAATGTCAAGATTTTTTTTCGTTCTTCAACGACATCATTAATGTATTTTTCTACTATGTGATGATTATCTAATAAAAACTCACAATACTTCATAGACACTCCCGATATCTCATACATTTGTCTAAACTTGGAAATGTTTTCTATGTAGTGTGGATTAGAAAAAGTCATACCGACTCTACAACCTGCTGCACCAAATGCTTTAGAAAAGGTTCTCGTTATGATTAGGTTTGGATAGTCATCAATATATTTGATAAAACTTTCTTTATCACTAAACTCGATGTATGCCTCATCAATCAATACCGGAATTCCAGTATCTAATAAAGGTTTGATTTCATCTATGGTTTTGTAATCTCCGATTGGACTATTTGGGTTTGCCAATATAATTAACTGAGTTTCATCATCAACGAACTTTAACATATGTTCTATTGATAATTGTCTTGTATCTTTGTCGTAATGTATTCCTTTATATTGACAATTATATAAAGATGAATAAACTTTATACATAGGAAAGGACGGCTCAGATGTCACGATATTGCCACAAGTTGTGAAGGTTTCAAAGATTGACTTGATACCGATATCCGAGCCATCACTTAGAAATAAATTTTCTGGTTTTACATTATAAAAATTACATATTTTTTCTTTGAAGTTTTTTGTATTTGGATAATATGCAAAGTCTTCTTGTTTTAAACTTCTTAAAAATTTTGTATAATAAGATTGTGGAATTGGTTGTGAGCGTTCTGATTGATTTAAAATAAAATCATATTCAGATTTATCAGTATAATCAAAAATTCTTTTTACTTTGTGTAAATGTGGTTTCATACACCAACATACTCCAATATAGGTGTTAGTTCTTTGTATGAACAATTCTTACAATGCGAAGTAGGATTGTTTGTATTACAACCTTTTTTAACATTTTGATAATCTGTCATCTGTCTAATCTCATCTATTGAGTTTATGAATAAATTACCAAATGGTTCTGCTCCTGTATTCATACAACACATTTTAACGTGTCCCTCAACCGTAGTGTAGATTCCGTTGTTTACCCAAAAGCAATCTTTAAAATCCCATTTAGATTTACCCATAATTTGTTTGTTCCAATTTTCTCTCAAATAATTTAAATCTTCTTCCGTGTATCCTGATGTTGCTATGTCATCACTCATTTTAGTATTGGCATCCCAAATCTGTGCTATATTTAATCTTAGTTGTCCTAAGTTATGTTGTTTTCTTAAATTGTCAATCTTTTCAATGTCTTGAACATTGTATGCATTTACCACATAATTTACTACCACATCACAATCATATCTAACGACTGATTTAAATTGTTCCAAAAACTTTAACAATTTACTCCATTTTGCTGGCGACCTATCTCGTTCATAACTTTCTTTATATCCGTCAATTGAAAAATACAACATATCAATATATTTCATACACTCACGAAACTTATCATTGATATTGTATTGACAATTAGTTGCTACGATTAATTTACACTTTGGAAATGTTTCTTTAAACATACGACATACTTCATCAAATTGTGGGTGCAACATTGGTTCTCCCATACCCATAAGTTTTGCTTCTTTGATTGGGTGGTGTTTTATTCCGTCTAATAACTTACCCCAATTTTCCAAACTCATATGTTTGAGTGGACCAATTACATCAGTTCGATTACAAAAACTACAATCTAAATTACAATAGTTTGTTGTTTCTAAATATGCATATGTTATTTTATCCACGAAGATATTCCTCTAAATATTCTGGTGTTCCTAATTCATATACTTTATTAACCATACCGATACCTATTTTCTTTCCGTCTCTTATGGCCCAATTATATACTGGTGCAACATAAAACTCTCCGTTGGTTCTGCTATTCTGTTCAATCATTTGTTCTGCATATTTTACGAAATCACTACCTTTCTTCCAATAGTAATATCCTGCTGTTGCATTGTTTGATATAACTTTCTTTTCTGCTACCTCTTGAACATATCCGTTGTCAAGTATTTTGGCATAACTCCAATCCTCACTATCTCCCCAAAAACAAGGTATGTATCCATCATAGTGTTCTGCTATTGTCCACATATGTTCTGAATTGTAATCTATCATTTGGTCTGTATTTAATGTTAGTAGTGGTGTATTGTCATTGATTAAATCTTTTGCTTGTAAAATTGTTTGTGCAGCACCATCAGTAACATCATCTAATATCACGACATCATAAGAGTCGTGTCCGATGATATCTTTAAACTGATGAAAGTCATACTTATCAAAATCTTCCTGTAAACAAATCAATACAAACATATAATTTTTATCAAACTCAATCCCTAAGTTTTCAATCACTCGTTGTATCATTGGTTTTCCATTTACATCTATAAATGGTTTTGAATCTACATATCCTTGTTCGGTAAATCGTGAACCTCTTCCTGCCATTGGAATCACTATGTTAAATCGTTGTTTCATAAAACTTCCTTATTATTCTTTCTACACTTTTACATTCTATTAGTAAGTTTCTATTATATTCTAATATGTCTTTATTTTCTATAACTTTATCAATTAATTTATTTCTATCCATACTCATAATATTCTGTATGTCTTTAAAATTACTCTTTAACTTTATATAACCATTTTTCCATTCGTGTTCATCAATATTGTCTATCGACTCATCAAATAACCAGTCATAAGTTTTATATCCAAATTGTTTTAAAGACTTTATATGATATGGTTGTGCATGCCAAATAATTGGGTGATAAAACAACATTGGGTTAAATGTAGATTGACTTAAATACACTTTATCAATTTGTTCTGGTAATGAGCTTGAACACCAAGTAAATATTGTATTTTTGTAAACATCATAAGGTATGACTTGATTTGAATAATTATCAACTTGTTTATTTTTTTCATATTTACTCGCTATCAATGGTAAATCATTTTTAATTAATTGAACGACATTATTATCTATATTACCAAAAACATCTGATGTTTGTGCTGTATCAAATTCTTTATGTTCTAATATAGACTTGTTTTGTAAATTATTTTTATACAAAAAATATAACATATGATTTCTAAACTTATTGTAAGTTCTACTAATCCTTAACATTGTCCTGTTAGATTTTTTTATATTACTTATTTGTTCATCAAAACTATAATTTAAATCTAAAGTAAGTTCATCTGGGAGTGATAAAAATGATTCTACTTCCATAAAATTATCAAAAATAGAATGAACCTTTTTATATTTGAAGTCATAGTTACTTTCATATTCATAACCACGAGCATTACTACCCATTGGAATAATAGAATTATTTGGAATTCCATATTCTTTAAAAACCATTTGTAATATTTCGTAATAATTTTCTATCGTATCCTGTTCTCGTGTCTTTTCCGTAAAGTTTTGTGGTTCCCAACCTTGATATAGTAAAATAAATAAACTACCATTTTTCAACTTATTAATCAACATTTTGTCTTGTAAAAGTTTATCAAACAAGTGAGTTTTAATTGTCTGATGTGGTGTTAAAGAATCTGAACAAGGGTGAAAAGACATTTCAAGTATTACTTTTTTATTTGTCATCATTGCCAAGTCATATTCAAGTTTTTGTGGTCTTTTATATTTTTTTAAAAAATTAATAATTTCTTTGTTGTGAAAATAGTCATTACCAACTTTATAAAATGTATGGTCAAAAAAGTCATAAAATCTTTGTGAGTTACCACTAATGATATTATTTTCTATTTCATTTCCAAATTCTGTTTCTTCATATGGATATCTAAATTCAGTATTTAATGTTGTAAATACAAAATTATCTAATATATATTTTACTATACTTTTATAATTCATAAATATCCTCAAATATTTTTTTCTGGGATTCTTTGTATAAAACACCATACTCTTTCATAAGTTCTCTGTTGTGTAAAAGAATATCGTGCATATCATAATACCAATTGTGTAAATCTATTTTATCCATAGAACATAGTCTCTTTACTTCTTTTGTAATGATTTGCATTCTTTTAAATGGTGATAATACATTATCATAACTTTCATCTATAAACCCATTAAATGTTTTGAACCCAAGTTCTTGTAAATTTTTTAATGTGTATGGTGAACCATAAACTATAAATGGGTGAAAATGTAACATAGGTCTAAATATTTTTTCTGTTGAAAAATATGTTGGTTCAGGAAATGCTGTTTCTGAAACTATTGAAAAGTATGAATTTTCATATGGTTCTCTGTTCTCGTGTCCAGGGCCCTGTATATTTGTAAGATTTTCATAATCTATTGTTTGTGGTGAGATTTCCAATAAGTCTTTGTAATATTCCATATAATAATCTCTTAATTTTGTTTTACCGCAAATTTTTGTCATTGTTTCTAAATCGGGTCCGTTAACTCCCAGATGATTTAAATCTTTTCCCTGTTCCAATGAAAAACTTACTAAATTATTTTTTAGTAAATTGTTGTGATGAAACATAGCAATTAACGCGTATCTATGTGGTCTTATTCTACGATTAAAGCAAACAAATCTATGTGGTCTAAATCTATCCTTACTAATAATAATAGATGAGTTTTTTACAAATGTAACATTTTGTTCTTCTTTAGTAAACCAATCATATCCCTTTAAATAAAGTTGCTCAAAAGAATTAACTATATTTACACCATTATTTTTAGACCACTTATCATATTGATTTTTTAATGACCAATTATTACCTATTACATAATAAACATCACTATGTTTAATTTTATATTCACTTATTAACTTGTGAAAATAAATCATTTCTTGTAATTCAACTCTACTCTCTTCAAGAGCGAGAATAACTATTTTACCTTGACCTGATTGTAATTTTTTTAATGTTGATTTTCTTATATGTTTTAAAAAACAAAAATCCTCATATAGCTTATCTCTACCAATAAGTTTATCAAATGCACCAAATTGTTCTACTGGATAAATAAATTTGTCATTTATGTCATCTATTAATTGTTGATTTGTTTGAAATTCTCTAAACAAGTTGTGAACAACTTTTTCTTTTTCAAAAGTATTTTTGTATAATTCAGTATCTTCAATGTATTCAAATTCTTGTGGATAACCATTAGGAACAAACATATTACTTTCTTTTCTATCATATGCAAAAACTATGTTTGATTTATTTTTTGTTTTTTTTAAGATAGATATATAATGTTCCTCACGATATTCAATTTCTTTCAATGAAGTAAACTTCTCTAATTTATTAATAGCAGATTTTACACCTGTGTGTTCGTCACTATTGTCACACATTATAATTGGAACATTTGAATTATAAGCAGACATTATATCAAACATACAAGTAATCTTATCGTGTTTTCCATCAATCCACGCTAAATCATATGTTCTTTTATTAATCCAATTTCTACATAGAGTAGAGTCTGAATATCCCCAATATGTGTTAATAAGTTCTTCATTAAAAAAATCATTTATTTGTTTTTGTCTTTCTTGAAACTTGGTTTGTTTTTCAACACTAAAAACTTTTACATCTTTTAAGGTAAGTTTACAAACAAGAGCGAAACTACCAACATTCATACCCACTTCTAATATTGTTTTTGGTTTATATTGTTTTAGTTTTTTTATTAAATATACTATTTGTGGAACTGAATCATCTAACTGATAAAAATCTATACAACCACCATCAGAAAATCCCTCTCTAAAAGAATCTTTATGCATAATCCACTTTTTATTTTCTCCCGTAATAAGTGGGTGATTAAAAATTTCATTAACTAAATCTTTAATTTCTTTTGATTCATTAGGAATATATGTTGAATAATCTGTCATAATAAATTTTTTATGTCCTTATCATAATTGTCAATAAAATGTTTGTGAGCAGAAAAACTTGGATGAAAATTGTCTTTCCAAAATTCTAAATCATTTATCGCAGTGTATTCGTACAAACCATACTTTTCTTTAAAAAATATAAACTTATCCCAATCGACTAAATTATATAAATATTTGGTTTGTGGATATGATTTAACATTTTCAAATATATTTCTCATAACAAACATCACACATTTTATATTATTTTGTTTACAAGTGTTCTGAATCAATATAATATTTTTTAATGTATTCATAAGTGAATATTCTTCTGTATAGTAGTTTTTGTAATAATCAACTAACCATTCTCTTTGTTTTGGATTGTCTTGTCTGTACTCTTTTGCACCTATTGGATAACAACCTGGTCTAATAAATCCAGAATTAGTTTCCCAATTTCCAGGTATAACATTGTTATGAATGTGATTGGTATACATTATGTTTCCATTATCGGTTTTCATATTTAAAGATTGATTATTTGTAAAAATATCGTTTCTAATATGTTCACTCCACATCACCACTAATGATATGTTTTTTAAATTATTTTTCATAACGCTTTCAATTGAATACAAAAGTCTATGTGTTATCATTTCATTACCTGATGCACCAACTCCTGTATGATAAAATTTATCAAAGTTATATTTTTGTTGAACATATTCAACCCAAGTTTGCTTTTCATTTGTACCACCTGGTGCTGAAAAACTACAACCACCTGTGATTAATGTTTTATTCGAAGATAAACTCATTGTAAAATCCTTGTATTTGTTTTGGTAAAAAATCATTGTGAAAGTGATTATAGTTGTGGATTAATATTTCTTCCATACTCCAATACCAATCGTGAATATCAACATCACTCATATCACATAATCTTTTGATTTCTTTTGTTATCATTTTAAATCGTTTGTGTGGGTCATCTTCCTTATCATAACTTTCGTCTATGTATGGATGAAACGATTTAAATCCAAGTTTGTTAAATTCTTTCATATGACCTTGTCCATTCATAACGATAAATGGTTGAAATGTATTGATTGGTAAAACATTTCTCTCATTTAAATAAAATTTATCAATTGATTGGGATAATGACTCAAAAAAACAAGTTTCTGTTAGTATGTTGAAATAACTATTTTTATATGCCAAATCTGTTTGTGTATTGAAAATTTCATTCGGTGCAGAACTACTTGTTTCTAATTTTTTTTGATAATCAAAATTTAAATCAACATCTACTTTCAAGGGATTTAAATTTAACCACTCATAAAATTCATTCGTTTGTTTCAAAGTCCAATCAAGGTCTTTAGCAACACTAAAGAACTTTTCTTTAAATTTATTATGAAAAAAAGAAACATATCCCCTTTCAAGTAAATTATTTTTTCTTAAAAAGTCAATCAATAAAAATCTGTGTGGTTTGATAGTGTGATTTAAACTAATAAATCTTTTTTCTTTTTGAAAACTTTTTATAAACCATTTGTGTGTTTTTGGAAAGTTTAAATAATAATCCCAACTTACCATTAACCAATTAAAATATTTAAAATTAATATTTTTGTTATATTTTTTCATATGACCTATATTGTTAATAAAGTCAAAAAAAGTTATTTTTTTATCATCAATACCATATTTTTTTAATTGTTTGTTAAAAAATTGAAAGTTATATTCATAATCTTGATTGGATAATTCTGTAAGACCCGCAATAATGAATTTACATTTATCTGAATTTATGTCATCAACTATAAATTGATTATCTGAAAACAAATAGTGAATAAGTGATTTTTCATCATCAACTTTATCATTAAAATAATCTTCATTATTATTTTCTATCCTACCAACAATCTGCCTGAACTCATAAAACTTTACAAATATAACATAGGGTTTGTTATCATCTGAAAATTGTTTTAAATCTTTTAGTTTAGAAACATTATTATAATTAAAATTTAATCCAATTTTATTTGTTATGATTCTATGAAACATTCCGTCTGGCCATTGATAATGTGATTCTCTTAAATTATGAAAAATTTGTATCCTTTCTTGGGAATCTAATCCCTTTATATCCATAGCGAATATATTCAACTTCTTCATACCAAGTCCTTATATAATTCACTTGCCCACATTTCGTGTGATTTTTCTGTTGGGTGTCCGTCATCAAAATATTCTCTATTTTTTATTGAGTAATTTTTCATTATAAATTTTCTAAAAGATACTTTTTTAAAAACTTTATCTCTAATTTTACGAAATTCATTTGAAGTTTTATCCTGACCTTTAATTGAACGATTTAAATCACTTACATACCAAAGACCCTGGAAAGATTTCTGTTCCCAGAATGCTTCAAAAAAGTAATGTTTAATATTGTGTTGTTTTAAAAAATAATGTAAGTATAAGTTTTGATTCATAAACCTACTTATATATTCCTCTTTATTCCAAAAATGTTCTGTATAAACTTTCCACAAATTATCTAATACTTTATTATTTCTTTTTTCTAATTGTGCTGGATATAATGTTTCCCATTTTCCATTATAATAAAAGTCTTTTCTCTCTGGTGATGACCAACCAATAATTACAAATAAATCATCTGGTTCATTAGTTTCTAATAACTCTAAAACCTTTTCAATTGTTCTTCTAACAATAGCATCATTTGAACTACCGGATACTGCATTATTTATTACTTTGGTTTTTAACAACTTTCCTAATTTGTATGGCCATACTTTTGGTAATCTATAAGAATCATTATCTGGGTGATTTACATAACTATGATTTAACTTTGGATTAATAATATCCCCTGCTGTCCAACTATCACCTTCACATAAAATTAGTTTCATTTGTACCTTCCAATTTCATCACTACATATTCCTGCTACATAATTTGGAACTTCTTTATGTTTTGGTGGCATAACACAAATACTTCTTTTTGTTAAACGAAAGTTCCAACTTTGCCAGAAATATCCTTTTGATGTTAGTGCGACCATATCTCTATCGTGTGCAAAACAATGTATTTTTGGGTCTTCCATCATTCGATAATATGAAATCATATCTTTTGCGTGACACCATAATCCGTCTTGTCGTAAAAAGTCAACACCGATATCGTATTGTGGATTGTCGTGTCCTAATGAATAACCACCATACTTCCAACCCCAAACATCAATTTCGACATCATAACCTAAGTCTAATGCTTTTTGTATGTATTCTGGATTGTTTTCCATTTCTGGATTGGAACCATTTATGTTTCCTCTATGTGATATCAGTATCATTTAAAAAAATCCTCTGCGTTTATTCCTCTATCATCTATGAAGTAATCTCCATTGTGTCCTTTAAAACACAACTCGTGATACTTTACTCCCCACTCTTTTAATTGTTGTTCTGTGATTGGACGATAATGTTTTTCTCCTCTACCACTCTTTAATCCACGAGCAGTATAGAAAACTATTGTATGTCCTTCATCATACAACTTATTTATTTTTTCTATTCTGTCCATATAAGGTTCTCGACCGATTACCTCACCGACTTCTTTACAAATTGTCCCGTCAATATCTATTACATATTTCACTCAAACCACTCTCTACTATATTTTAATAAATGATTTCCATTTTCACTTTCATCATATACTTTATATTTTGTTTTCTTTTGACACTTTGAATAAAAGACTGTCTTTCCGTTTATTATAACTTCTGCATAATTTATATTACCATAAAAGTTCCAACGATATTCATCATCACAATTTTCAAAAGAATTTCCACAACCTAACCACAAATAAGAAAATCTATAATCGTTTGATAGTTTACCTCTTATTTTTTTAGTTGCGGTGTTGTTTAATCGCATCCAACCATTTTCAATATCAACTATGAAATGTGCGTATGTGTAGTCATTTGTTCTTTCTAAAGTTTTCCTATCATAAATTAGTGGTGAATAAACTTGTTGTATTTCTTCTTCTGTCCACAATGAACCAACAATATTTGATTGTCCGTCTTCTGATTCTAACCAAGATATACCTAAATGTTTTCCATTCAACATCATAATACCATAATTTATCTCGGGTTCTGATTTTGAAAAATCTGGTCTAAATTTCACTTTAAACTCAAAAGATTTTACATCACCACTAAATTGTGGTAAAGCTGTACTCAAACTATTTTTATTAGTTTGTGGTAAAAAATAAACATTATTTTTATCTATTTTTAAACTCATAATTTTATCTCCAAACATTCACGATAAAATGATTCTAATTCAGGAAAAGTTTTACAAAAATCTGTTCCTCGTCTTTTATCGTGTTCTTGGAAAAACTTACCAAAGTTATATCTATGTTCTCTAACTTGTTGCTCTTTCCCATTCCAATCTGCAACTTTCCAATCCCATATTCTTTTTATTTTTTGTATTTCAATATCTGAATATCCTATAAAACGATTTTCAAATAATGGAACACCTAAAAAGTCTGCTAATTGTGCTTGTTGAAATATATTTTTATTCCACTCATCTGGTAAAACCTGTACGGTCTGATGTGTTGGAAACCTCAAATAACTTGAATCTAAAAATACTGCAGAGTTCCAATATCTATCTGGTGTTCCATATTTAGTTTTTAACTTATAAACATCATTAATTAGTTTGTCATAATTTGGAACTGATAGTGCATTATAAGTAGACATAATGGTTAGATTTACTCTTGGACATTTTTCTAATATTTTATTCATATTATCCCAAAAACGATTGAACTCTAATCCATTACGAATATAATCTGCTTGTTTACCCCAAGTATCAACTGATGTAAAAATAATAAATTCATTTACTCTATTTTCATCTTCTATTTTGTTAATCTTACCAATTAACTTATCAATCATATCATCACCCAATCCAAGATTAGAATTGATAGCAAAATTTAAATTACGATTTGGGTTTGGTTCGTCAATAATATAATCCAATACTTTCCAAGTGTCTTTTGCCAACATTGGTTCACCACCTGTAATTCTAAAAGTATGTAAATCTCTATATAATTCTGGCCACCATTTCCAAAAAGCATCAACATAAGGATTTGGGTCTTTGTGTAGAATTGGAACTTTGTTTTCTGCAACCATACCTTCCATACCATTAAACTTATCTGTTGTTGGATATGCTCCGTGAGTTTTTATTTCGTTCATCCAAGTAGAAGAATATGGTGGGCCACAATAACTACATTTGAAATTACAAGCGTTTGAAAATGCAACTTCTACATATCTTGGATTAAAGTCTTCTCTCCAATCTTGGTTTACGATTTCATCAAAGTGTGGTTTAGACCAACTTTCATTTGATTTAAATACTCTGTCGGAAAATCTATCTGAATTGTCTTCTACACCCCAACAATAATCACACTCGACTGGTCGTTTACCAGTCAACATTTCTCTTCTACGAAGTTTTTTGTATTGTGTGTTATGTAGAGCACTTGGATTTCTTAAAATTTCTTTTTCTGAAATTTTATGTGTTCTTGGGTGGTGACAACTATGATTGTGTCCTGTTTGTAATTGAAGTGTAACTTGTGTCCACTTTGCTAAACACATACCCTTACCTACATTATCTAATTGTTCTTTCGTTTCGGTAAAGACATTATTATCTTTTGTTATGTCTGTTATTCTACTCACTTAAAACCTTACATTTATTAACTTGTGTCTGTTATAAATAGTATCAATACTATCAATTGTGTATTTCATTTGTTTTAGTCCTGAATTATCAATATCTACTTCACCCTTTTGCATTTTCTTTCTGTAAAGGATTTCGTTTTTACTGGTTTGTTCTACATCTCCTTGAAATTGATTATTAACAATTCCTTCATCATCGTGATACATACACTCCATAGTTCCATATCGTCTATGTGGTGCTGGACTATCTTTGATAACTTCTTTATCTTGTAAAAATCTAATATTACGATTAAATATCAATCCGTGATTTCCAAACTCACTTAAGTCTTTAACGATATCCCCTTTACATCTTTTACAGCCTTGGTCACAACATATAGATTTAGTCATATCGTAATGTAAAACTAAGTCATCATACTGATTCCACATTTTTACCTCTGCTATCTCTCCTTTAAAAAATCTTTGCCCTTCCCAAGCATTAGGGTCACTACACCCTAACCAAAAAGGAACATTACCATATCGTTTTAATTTTTCTTCATACGATATAGTTGATTGTTGAATACCGAACTTTTCTCCTAAGTCTTGGTCGTTGATTTGAAAACTGATTTTCTTGTTGTCTTTATCGTGTATCAAACTAACCTTTGTCCAATTGTTTTGATATCTTCTTCTCCAACGATATATATGTCCATTTTTCCAATCCCACATTGATGTTGCAAAAGCATTTGAATTATTATAATCTATTCCGAAGTCATATCCGATTTTAGATAACAAAGGATATTTCAGATATTTGTTATTACCTTTACCGATTAAATGTTCTGGGTCTTGTTCTGGTATTTCTGGTTTACAAATAATATCAATTCTAAAACTATCCGTAGGAATTCTTCTTAATTCTCGTGAAGGATTTATTTTGATGTGTGTAGATTTTCCGTCTAATGATAAAACCATTTTTTGTTTTATTTCTTGTAAAGTTGGTTGGACAAAATATCCCTTTTCTACACATCTCCAATATAAATCATCATCTTCCATACCCCAACCAACATAGTCGGTATTGTATCCGTTGATATTTTCAAATTGTTCACCTGTGAATATCACTACTCCACCAAAGTATTCTGTATCTCGTAAAGTATAACCCCATTGAGATAGGTAAGTAGCAATGTGTTTTGGTGTATCTCCAGGATGCGAATAATCACAATCGTCGTGTGGTAACATATCGACATCGTGAAAAGCAAAATAATCACACCCGTCTTTTTTTGCTTCTAAATATGCTATGTTTTTTGTTCCACTTCTGTGAAACTTTCCGTCGTCGTTTTGATGACCAACATAACAAGTAAAGTCAATACCTTGTTTACCCAAGAACTCTTCTAAGTGTGGTATTAATTTATCCAAGTGTTCTTTACGAACTCCGTCTCCATTATCACGATAAGGTATGCAAACTCCTAACTTCATAACTTTACCGAAATAAATGAATATTTTCCTTGACTTGTTGAAGAAACTTTCGTATATTTAAGTGTGGAAAGTCCATCTGAATCCAAATTGGTTTCATTGTTTAA
>Ga0255772_10002719_pt1 | contig 17187 bp, 17 predicted proteins | sample 071ome_34_FD_179970 | JGI IMG/M metagenome (GOLD analysis project Ga0255772, IMG submission 179970) | Coastal salt marsh microbial communities from the Groves Creek Marsh, Skidaway Island, Georgia - 071411BT metaG (version 2) | ecosystem: Environmental > Aquatic > Marine > Intertidal zone >...
GCCGGCCCGGACGTTCCCGTGGGCGTCGACGAGACGACCGCGGTGAATCTGGTCGACCTCCATCCGACGATCGTCGAGACCGTTACGGAAAGCACCGACGAGCGGGCGGGCCGGTCACTCGTGGATCTCGCGAATCACCCCGACCCTGACCGGGTGAACTTCACCGAGTATCACGACGGCGGTTCGATCACGGGCAGCTTCGCCGTCCGCTTCGGTGCGATGAAGTACGTCCATCACGTCGGGTTCGACCCCGAGCTGTACGACCTGGCCGTCGACCCCGACGAACTCCACGACGTGTCCCAGGACCCTGGGTACACCTCGGATCTCGCTGAGGGCGAGGCGCAGCTGCGTGCGATCGTGGACCCCGAGGAGGCCGATGCCCGGGCGTTCGCCAGCCAGGAAGCGCTCATCGCCGAGCTCGGCGGACGCGATGCGCTCCTCGAGATGTTCCACTTCGACCACACCCCGGTGCCGCTCGACTGACCGACACCGGGAGCGGTCAGATACCGTGGCTTCGCATCTGGTAGCGGTTGGTCGAGATGGCGACGACGTTGCCGTCGGTGTCCTTCAGCTCCATCACGAGGTCGTAGTCGGCCTTCCCGTGCTCGTCGGCGGCCGCCGCGATGCGGGCGGCCTCCTCTTCCGACATCGATGCCTCGACGGTGATGTCGGTGCCGGCGAACTTCCTGAACGAGATGTCGACGCCTTTGACGATCGGGTAGTACCTCGAGGCATCGAAGGTCGTCGAGAAGAGTGTGCCGCCGGGGAACTCACAGAGCGCGAAAAGCGCGCCGGCGTACATCGTGCCGATGTGGTTGCCGTTGCCTTCGAGGGGCATGCGCAGCACGACCCGCCCGCGCTCGGCCTCCACGACCTCGACCCTGGTCTGTGCCGCCATCGGCACCGACTGCCGGGTGGCCTCCGTCAGCCGCTCGACATCCCACAGGGTCTCGCTCATTGGCTTGCACCCACCGGGGCGAATTCCAACACCTGCTGGTAGGTCGGCCGGTTGGTGCCCCGGAAGTCGTTGGGAATCAGGTTCGGAGTGAACCCGACGCGGGTGCCCTCGCGGCGCCAGGCGGAGAGGTCGTCACCGAGCTCAGCTGCCGCCTGTTGCACGGCGGCGTCGATCGCCGTCCAGAGGTCGGCTGCGCATGTCGCAAGGTCGCCTGCACCGCAGTACGAGATGTTGAACGCACCCTCGACCGGCTCGCCGAGCACGGTCCGCAGATCCTTGTCGACGAGGCTTGCGATCCCGATGCCACGCAGGCGGATGCCGTCGGCGAGTGCGTCGCCGATGATCGGTTCGACCGCTGCGTTGAGAATCGGGTCGTAGATCGCCTGGTAGATCCGGGTTTCGGGCTGATCCCAGTCGCCGTCCTCGTCGCCGTCGATCTGTGGCGCATCCTCGGCGACCCACGCATCGATCATGGAGACCGCTTCGGCGGCAAGATCCGACGGCGCGTCGCCGGTGGCGAGCACAGAGGAGATCACCGGCCAGATCGGGGCTGTGGTGTCCTCGGTCGCTGCCCGGTTCATCACGCCGACGACCTCCTCGAGGGTCTGGTCGTCATCCCACTGGTCGAAGTTCTCGACTCGATGCCACGAGCCGTAGAGCGTGCCGTCGCCGTGCATGAAGCCCGGCGCCGACTGGTTGTTCCAGTTGAGAAGTCGGCCATCGGGGCCGTCGGCGGCGTGTGGATGCTGCTCCTGGGTCAAGAAGCCCTGCCACTCGTACTCGCCGGTGCCGAGCGTCGGCAGACGACGGTCGAGGCCCTCTGCCCGAACGGGCAGATAGCCCGAGGCGAAGTAGGCGATCGAGTCACGGTTGGCGTAACCCCAGTTGAAGGTGAAGCCGAACTGGTTGGCGACCTCCCAGAAATGCTCCGGTGTGTCGGCGTCGCCCTCGGTCATGTCCTTGAGGGCCTTGAGGTTGAGGCCGTCGCGACCAAAGGTTGAGCGCTGACGGGTCAATGCGACCGGCTGTTCCTCCCAGAACGCCGTGCCGATGACGGGGCCGTGAACCGACACCGGGTAGCTGATGGGGGTCCCCCCGATGGCGCCGGCGTCGAACTGCTCGAACGGGATGCACGCACCGTCGTGGAGATAGTGGCCGGAGGTTCGGCTCGGGGCGCGACCGTCGGGTTCGCACAGGACCTCGACGAAGACGTCGCGTACGTCCTGGTTGGCTGAGGTGAGGCTCCATGCGTAGTCCTCGGTACGGCCGATCAACAGGTACATGGCGAGGCCGGGGACGGCGGCCCCCTGGGCCTTGATGCCGGGACCGTCGAGATGCATCTGCATGACGATCTCGGGGTAGTAGTACCCGAGCTGCGGGCCCATCACCGCCAGCGTCGTGGCATTCGTCGACGATGCCGGCGAGACGGTCAGCCAGTTCGAAGCCTGGCGGTCCGGCGGATCACCGGCGGCGTCGACGGCATACGACACGGGGATGGGGATCGAGCCATCGACGGGATTGCGCGGATCGAACGAGACGATCGTGCCCTCGTCGAGAAGGACCGAACCGGTGACGTCGCCGCCGGTGAAGGTGCCGTACTCGAAGCGCTCGTCGATGGTGGTCGGCGCCTCGGGGTCGTCGGTCTGCATGAAGTCGTCCCAGATCGCGCGACCTTGATCAGGGCCGTAACGATCCGTGAGGTCAGCAAGGAACTGCGAGTTGCTCGCTTCGGAGCCACCACCGGCACCAAAGATCGAGCCGATGAACGCCGTCACGGCGACCACGTCGTTGACCGTGGCCGGCTCACGCTCTTGGCCGGTCGCGGCCCAGTAAGCGTTGAGGCCATCGGCGTAGGCCTGGGCATCGTCGATGATCTCCTGGCCCTCCTCGCCATACGTGTCGAGGATCAGCTGGACCTGTTCGTCGACGAGCGCCTCGACGGCCGGGCTCGGCTCGTAGGGCGTGGCGCTGGTGACCAGAGAGAACGCGTCGAGACCAGGGATGTCGGCGATTGCCGCGCGAGCAGGGCCGCGACCGAAGTCGATCAGCAGAGCCCGATCACGACCCGTGACCCAACCCGCAGCGAACGCGAGTCCCTCGCGTGTCTCGGCGGTGATGTGCGGTACCCCGAACTCGTCGTAGACGACCTCGACGTCGTCGCGGCCGACGTCTTCGACTCGGGTCTCGCCGATCGGCGCGAAGTCCTGGGCGAGAAAGAACTCGTCGAGATCCTCCGGATCGATGTCGTCACGGAGCGGCGTGAGACCGTCGTAGAGGGGCAACTGGTCGAGGCTGTTGTCGTTGACCGGCAGCCCGCCGTAGTTGCCGGGGGGAAGGATGTAGTACGCCCGATCTTCGGTGATCGCAGGCGGCGCCTCCGTGGTCGTTGTCGTCGCCGGCGCCTCTGTCGTTGTCGTATCGACGGGCGCCGCCGAGGTCGTGCTCGGTGTTGCGCTGTCGTCTCCATCACCCGAGCACGCGGCTGCGATCAGTGCGCCGGCGAGGACGACGACGAGCAGGCGAGCGGCACGGTTGGCTCGAAAACGCATGGCGATTCCCCCTGACGACGGCTCAGTCGGCCGGTTCGTCAACCATCACCATTACTTCATCGAGGGCCTTCCGGTCGAAGTCGGGGACCTTCACGCCCGGAAGCGGGTAACCGATCGGGAACATCACAAAGGGTCGCTCGTTCTCGGGTCGCCCCAGGACGCGGGTGAGGAAGGCCATGGGCGATGGGGTGTGGGTGAGGGTGGCGAGCCCCATGTTGTGCAGTGCTGCGACGAAGAGTCCGGCGGCGATCCCGCAGCTTTCCTTCACGTAGTAGTTCTTGCGCTGCTCACCATCGGGCCGCACCTCGTAGCGCTCCTCGAACAACACGACGATCCAGGGCGCGATCTCGAGAAACTCCTTGTGGTGGTCGGTGCCGATTGGGGCCAGTGCTTCCTGCCACTCGTCGTTCATCCGGTTCTCGAGATAGTTGACCCGTTCCTCCTCCTCGGCCGCCTCCCGAATCGCTCGCTTCACCGCCGGAGCCGACGTCGCAACGAAACGCCAGGGCTGCTTATGCGCACCCGACGGGGCGGTCGATGCAGTCCGGATCGCCGACTCGATCAGGTTGCGGGGCACGGGGCGATCCGAGAACAGCCGGGGGCTACGACGATGCGCCATCAAGGTCTCGAACGCCGCTGCCCGTTCGGCCATCTCCTCGGGCGGGTACTCGACGAAGTCGAGGGGCCGGAAGGGATACGCCGCCTCGAGTTCGGGCGACGGATAGGGGTGTTCGTAGTCGGGTTCTGAACGATCCACGGATGCATCGTGCCAGACTGCTCCCGTGCATTTCTCCGAGACCCAGGAACAGATCCTCGACGCAGCGATGGACGTCATCGTCCGCGACGGACTCGACTCGACGAGTATGCGGGCGGTCGCCGAGGAGGCCGATGTGTCACTGGGTCTCCTCAGCTACCACTTCGAGGGCAAAGAAAAACTGGTCGTGGCCGCCTTCCAGCGGGCCACCGAACGCTTGATGCAACTCATCGACGACCGTATGGCGGAGGTAGGCGACGACCCCCGAGCGCGGGTCAAGGCGGCACTGCGCTCATGGTTCGACCCAGAGTTCAGCGATCCACAACATCTCGAGATGTGGCTCGCCATCTGGGCCGTGTCCCGCACCAACGACGAAGTGGCGGTTGCCGAACGCGATCTCTACGACCGCTGCGCCGCTCAGCTCAATGCAGCGATCAAGGACGTCGACCGGTCGCTCAGCCCAGATGCGGTCGGGCGACGCACCACCGACGTGCTCGCCCTGCAGAACGGACTGTGGATCAACTGGAATCGGTGGGCTGACGAAGACGCGCTCGAGCGGGGCCTCCAACTCTGCGAATCGATCGCGTTCGGAGACGTGACGTGACCAGCCGACTCGCCGGGCTCACGACGATCGTCACCGGCGCATCGAGCGGGATCGGTGAAGGGGTCGCCGCCCGATTTGTCGCCGAGGGCGCCACCGTCTTCGCCGCCAGCCGCCGCCCGGTCACGCTCGAGGGCGTCACATGGGTCGAGACCGACGTCGCCGACGCAGCATCATGCGATGCCCTGATCGCCGTTGCCGTCGGTGCCACCGGCCGTCTCGACACGATCGTCAACAACGCCGGGGTGCAGGTCGAGAAACCGATCGAGGACACGACCGACGACGACTACGACCTCGTGATGAACGTCAATGTGCGCGGCGTCTTCAACTGCTGTCGTGCTGCGGTCCGCCAGATGGCAACCCAGCCGTCAGGAGGGTCGATCATCAACATCGGCTCGATTGCGGGCAATGTTGCCGATCATCAGATGGCCGTCTACAACGCCTCGAAGGGCGCCGTGCACGCGCTGACGCGAGCGATCGCCACCGACAACGGCCGACAGGGCGTGCGTTGCAATGCGATCAGCCCCGGCTGGATCATGACGGCCCTCGCAGATGCGGCCTTCGACCTCACCGACGATCCTGCCGCTGCGCGGGGCGAGGCAACGGCAGCGCATCCCGTCGGCCGCCTGGGTACGCCGGACGACATTGCCGGACTCGCCGTGTACCTCGCGTCGGACGACGCCGCCTTCGTGACCGGTAGCTGTTTCACGATCGACGGGGGCCTCACATCCGGCTCGCCGATTGGCGGCTGAACCGACTCACCCGTTGAGGTCGTCGTAGACCTCCGGGTGGTCGAGCGGGAAGTTGAGCCACGCCACCATCTGCCGGACCTGCTCGTAGGCAGCGAGACGGGCCTCGTCGGTGCCGGCGACCTCGGCCGTCTCGAACGGCTCGTGCAGACGTCGGACCATTCGCGGGCCGAGCTCCAACAAGGCGCTGCTGCCCTCAGATGCCCAGCGGCAGAGGACGTAGTGCACGATCGCCCCGACGGGGACGTCGACATTGTTGCTGAGGTTCGTGATCGTGCTCAACGGATCGAGGTGGGCGTGTGCCGCGATGTCGGCCTTGAGGTTGCCATCCTTGTCGTCCTCGGGCCACGGGCCGGTCCAGCCTGCCAATGTCAGCGTCGTCATACCCGCGAGGATGACAGATCTCGGCTCGACCTGATCGCAAGGCACAAAAATCTGACGGGGCGTCAGATCCGTGCTTGACTACGCGTCTGCAAGCAAAACCCATGGAGGGGGACCCATGACGAAGCTGCGCCATTCAGCGTTGCTCAGGTTGCTCGTCGCACTCTTCTCGTTCGCGCTGATCGCCAGCGCGTGCGTGAGCACGGAGGACGAAGAAGCCGACACCACCACCGGGGTCGGCACGGCCACTGACGACTCGTCCGATGACGACACCGCCGCCGAGGACGACTCGACCACTGATGACACCGCCGCCGAGGACGATTCGACCGATGATGCGGCCGATGAGCCCGTCGAGCTCACCGCCTCGTGGCGCGGAGTCACCGAGGACACCATCTATGTCGGTGCCTCGATGCTCGACTTCGGCCTGCTGGTGGAGCTCGGCTTCACCCCGGCGGGTTGGGGCGATCAGGCCGGCATCTGGGACGCCTTGATCGACGATCTCAACGACCGTGGCGGCATCAACGGCCGCATGGTCGACATCATCTCGGAGTTCTACAGCCCGATCGATGCCGCCGATGCCGAACGTGTCTGCGCCATCCTTCACCAGGACAACGAGACTTTCGCCAACCTCGGTGGCTTCGTTGGCCCGGCCGGCGGAGCCGATCCGTGCGTGCCAGGCACGAACAACACGATCATGGTCGGCGGCGAGATCAGCTCGGCCGAAGAACTCGCCCAGGCAAACGTCGCCTGGTTCCACACCGGTCCAACCGTCGAGTTCCAGACGATCAACCTGTTCAACCTCCTCGTTCAGACCGGCAAGGCCGACGGCGCCAAGGTCTTCACCATGGGTGGCGCCACCGCCGCCGACGAGGAGGCCTTCGTGATCGAACAGCTCGAGGCCCGCGACATCGAAGTCGTCGGTTCGGCCCTCATCGAAGCTCCTGACGGCGACACGATCGCCCAGGACAACGAGATGGCTGTCGCCTTCGAGCGTTTCAATGCGTCGGGCGCCAACACGCTCATGGTGTTCGGCACCCCGTCGGCCTCCATCCGTGGTGCCGGTGCGGCCGGCCTGACCGGCGAAATCGCCATCTGGACGAACGACTCGGGCGGCCTCGGCAACCTCGGTGCCACCATCGTCGACAAGTCGATCGCCGATGGCACACTCGTCTCGACCGGCCCAACCGACGAGGAGATCTGGACCGACCAGGCCTTCCAGGATCAGTGCGTTGCACCGGTCCAGGAGCGCATGCCGGAGTCCGACTTCCGGAACCCGCTCGAGTACGGCCCCGAAGAGGAGAACTGGTTCAACGCCTTGCGTCGCTACTGCCACGCCCTGGCGATCTTCGAGACCATCGCCACCGCTGCTGGCCCTGACCTGACCCCGGAGACCTTCGAGGCTGCGGCCTACGGCCCGGCCGGCGATGACTTCCAGATCCCGGGCATCGGCCCGGCATCGCTGTCACCCGACAAGCGTGGCGCTCAGGACGGCGTCCGCCTCTCGGTGTACGACTCGACCTCAGGCGACGGCGGCATCGTCGCCTTCACTGAGTTGCTCGACGCCTTCGAGTAGTCGACGCGGGATTCCGAATTCCCGAACAATCCAACATTGTTGCCGGGCCGCCCTTCGGGGTGGCCCGGCCGCGTCTGGCAGACTCTTCGACATGGCTGAGCAGGACTTTGACCTCGTCTACGACCTCGTGGTCGTCGGTGGCACTGCGGGCGGACTCAGCGTTGCGATCTCCTCCCAGCGTTCGGGGGTGCAGTCGGTCCGGTTGATCTCCCGCAGCAATGCCGTGACGTTCCCCGAACTCGTGCGCGACAACCAACTCGATATCGGCTACGGCGAACACGTCGAGGCCGTCGACGCTGCGGACGACGGCGCGCTGTTGCTCACGACGAATCGGCACCGCTACCGGGCGCGAGCAGTGCTCCTCGCTCATCGGCCGCCGGTGCCGGATTGGACCCCGCCGATCCCCCTCCCCGACCTCCCCACGATCACGGTCGACACCGAACCGGAGCATGTCGAGGGTCGTGACGTTCTCGTGGTCGGCTACACCGATCACGCCGTCGAACTCGCCGCCACGATCGATGCGGCCGGCGGCAATGTCGTCCTCGCCGCCGGCGGGATGGATCCCGATCTCCTCTCCCCCGCCGCGGACAATGCGCTGCGCCGCATGGAACGCGAACGGCGCATCACCGTGCTGTACCGCTCGGTGCCCGATGAGATCGACGACGTCGACGGCCACCCGATGGCCTACTTCAACGACCGCCGGACGCCCGACCTCCAGTTCGACGATGTCGTGATCGCGTCGCATCGGCGAAACCTCACGCCCGATGAGCGAGGCGTCACCGAAGCGGCGCTCGCGACCGGCAATGTCTGGTTCCTCGGTGAACCGACCGAGGGTTCGGTGGCCACGACCTCGCCTGGCCACCGCATCGGCCTCGACATGGCCGCCTGCTTCCCAGAGCTTGACCCCGAACGCATCCAGCCCCGCAAGACCCGGCGTCACCGTCACGAGGGCGCGGTCGAGGAGCTTCGCGAGGAGCACTACAACGCGACGATCACCCACTTCGAGCCCACCCACTCCGACCTTTGGGTCCTGCGGGTCAAGCCCGATCATGGCGGCACCGACTACACCCCGGGCCAGTACGCCACCCTGGGGCTCGGCTACTGGGAAGAACGCGTCGACGACGCCATCGACCCGAACCTGGGTGACCGCTGGTTCAAGCTGATTCGCCGCTCGTATTCCATCAGCTCGCGGGTGCTGGACGACCATGGCTATCTCGTCGACGAGGGTGGCCTCGACGAGCTCGAGTTCTACATCGTTCTCGTGCCACCGACCGACGACAACATCCCCGAGCTCACACCCCGCCTTGCGCTGAAGCGCCCCGGCGACCGGATCTATCTCGGCCCCAAGGTGGCAGGCCGCTACACGCTCGACTCGATCACCAATCCGGCCGGCACCGTCATGTTCTTCTCGACCGGCACCGGTGAGGCACCGCACAACGCAATGATCACCGAACTGCTGCGGAAGGGCCATCACGGACCGATCGTGTCGGCGGTTTCGGTTCGTCAGTCCATCGACCTCGGCTACGAAGAAACCCACCGAGAACTCGAACGTCGGCATCACAATTATCACTACCTGCCGATGCCGACCCGTGAGCCCGACATCGCAAAGCGCTACATCCAGGACCTGATCACCGACGGCGACTTCGCCCGGATGGGGGTCTCACTCGACCCGGCGACCACCCACGTCTTCATGTGCGGCAACCCGGCGATGATCGGTATCCCCGATGAGGATGGCGTCTTCCCCGCGACCGTCGGCGTGGTCGAACTCCTCGTTGAGCGGGGTTTCACGATCGACAAACGCAAGCAGCCCGGCAACATCCACTACGAGGAGTATTGGTAGTCAGCCGATCGGCAGAGCATCGGCGAGTTGCGCCACGAGCCAGACCGCTGCCTCATCGGAGTAGTGCCCGCCATCGGGCCGAAGCGTCAGCCCCTCAATGCGTTCGGGGCACGGCGGGCCGCCCGGGCACACGATCGGGTTGAGGTCGACGAGCGACAAGGCGTCGAGCCGGTCAGCGGCGATCGCAAGTTGATCGGCGAGGTGCAGCATCTTGGTGGGATCGGGGTCGGCGACAAACGAGCTCGGCGCGTTGGGTGGCGCAACGAGAATCACGACCTGCGCATCTCGGGCGTTGAGGCGCTCGAAGACGATGTCGATCTCGCGAGCCAGCGCAGCGTCGTGGTCGGGTGTCCCGAACCTGAGAAGCGTCTCGTTGAGAAGGCGGTCAGCCGTCTCCCACGTCGAATGCCAGATCACTAGGTCGGGGTCGTGCTCGCGGATCAGTTGTTCATGGAGCGCCGGCACACGCTCCACACATTCGCCGCTCCACGGGAACGGCTCGCCGGCGTCGTCGACCGCCAGTCCGGACACGACGCCACAGCCGGGCACATGTGCGTCGAAGAAGGTGAAGCCGGCACCCGTGAAGGCGTCGCGCATCGCCGGAGCGAGGGTTCCGGCGACCGAGTCGCCGACCAGGGCGATCGATTCGATCTGCGCACGGCCGATCGTCGTAGAGGTCGGCGTGTCGGGACCGGGCGAGGCGGGCGGAGGCTCCGTCGTGCTCGAAGGCGACCCGCTTGCCATGCTGGTCGATGGTGCCGCTTCTGCAATCTCGAAGTCCGCATCCCGATCGAGCGGGTTCGTGGTCGACCCGGCGGTCCCGACGATGATCGCCAACCCAGTGAGCGTCATCGCAACAGAAACGGCACGCAGCGCCGCAACGGGTGTGGGCGACTGGTGTCGAATCGGTTGTTCGACGATGACGTACGACACGAGCGCGCAGCCGAAGGTGGCAACGACCCGAATCGCGTCGAGTGCGAGGCCGTCCGTGCCCAATCGGTCGGGGGTGAGCCACACGATCATCGGCCAATGCCACAGATAGAGGCCGTAGCTGATCTGACCGAGGCCACGGAGTGGCGTCCAACCGAGAAGGGCACTCGCAAGCGAGGGCGAGACGCTCACTCCATCGGCGATCACGAGCGCAACGGCGACCGCCACGAGCATCGAGCCGCCCTGGTAGAACCACGCCCCGCTGTCCGAGACGACCACGAAGCTCACGCCCAGCAGCGTCAGGGAGACGACCCCAAGCGCACGAACGATCCGAGCAGTTGGACCGACGACCGGTGGTAGGCGGTGGAGAACGAGGGCGAGAAGCGCACCGACGAGGATCGTGTGGACTCGAGCGTCCGTCCCGAAGTACGCCCGTGAACGGTCGGTTTCGGCCAGTTCGGCCATCAGCACGACCGAGCCGGTAGCAGCGAGAACACAGCCGGCGATCAGCAGGGTTGTTCGTCCCCTGAGCGCTTTCAGCAGGCCGAAGACCACCACCGGCCACAGCAGGTAGAACTGCTCCTCGATCGCAAGGGACCACATGTGCCGCAGCGGTGATGCCTCGGACCACAGTTCGAAGTACGACGCGTCCTCGACGATGAACCGCCAGTTCGCCACATACGTGAGCGTCGCAATCGCATCGCCGCGGATCGTGTCGAGCCGGTCGGTGGGCGCAACCAACCAGCTGTAGACCGCCACGGCGGCGAGCAAGAGCAGCGCCGCCGGCAAGAGACGTTTCGCTCGGCGAATCCAAAAGTCCCGCAGCGACACCGACCCGGTGCTGTCGAACTCGACCAGCAGCAGGGAGGTGATCAGATAACCCGACAGGACGAAGAAGGTGTCGACGCCGAGGAACCCGCCCCCCATCCAGGGGTAGTCGAGGTGGTAGAGAATGACCGCGACGACGGCGATCCCTCGGAGCCCGTCGAGCGCGGGTTGATAGGCAAAACCGTGACGTCCGGTCGGCTCAGCGATGGCCACGCGTGAAGTGTGGTCCGCTCAGCAAGTCATGTCGAACGTTGCCGGCCTCTCGACCGTTCGGACCCGTCGCTGGGGCTATTCGTCGAAGCCGCCGCAGGTCATCATTGCGCCCATCACCGCCGACATCAGTTCTTCTTCCGCACCCGGAGGCGGATCTTCACCCGTGAACTCACTGGTCATCAGCGCCCGCATGGTGTCCTCGCTGAAGGCGCCGGAGAAACACTCAGCCTCTTCCTGCGATGCGCCATCAGCGACCATCTGGTCGATCATCAGCTGCGTGAGGTCAACACAGTCAAAGAGCGACTCGATCAACACGAGCTCAGCACCCGGAGGAGGGTCGTCGGAGAGCGTGCCCGCAAGGACGGTGTCGAGCATGTCGTCGTCGAGACCATCGACCATCTTGCCGGCCATGCACCGGGCCTGACTTTCCGACAGGTCGAACGCTTCGTCATCAGCGTCGCCTTCGAGCACCCACGTCACGACCTCATCCAGCCTTGGGTCATCGGCCGAATCATCCCCGCCACCGCATGCGGAGGCAACGAGCGCAACCAGACAGACAAGAGCGAACATCAAACGTTTGTGCATGACGCAAGTGTGCCAGAAGTAGAGAGAACGCAGATGGACCGCTCGACGGACACGGCGCCGGTTGCCTACCTAACGATCGTTAGGTAGCGACCCCGCCATGGCCGTGATCGACACCGTCAACGCCCGTGGGCGCATTCTCGACGTCACTGCCGCGCTTGTCCTCAAGCACGGGGTGGCCAGCGTGGCCCAGCGCCAGATCGCTGAGCAGGTCGGCATCAAGGCCGCTTCGCTCTACCACCACTTCAGCTCGAAGAACGAAATCATCGAAGCGGTGTTCCGCCGGGGCATCGACGTGATGGAACACGCCTGGGACGAGGCTGCCGCCGCCGCAACCGCGGCCGACCGGCGCACACGCCTCGCCACCCACATCCGAGCCCATCTCTCCGCGCTTTTCGAAAACGGCCCGTACACCGCCGCCCACGTCACCGCATTCCGGACGGCACCGGCCGAAGTCCGCGCCGCCGTCGTGCCGATGCGCGACGCCTACGAAGCCCGTTGGACCCACCTGCTCAGCGACCTCAACCCGGTCGACCAGCCCGGGCTGCACCGGCTCACCCTGTTCGGCGCGATGAACTCCTCGGTCGAATGGTTCGACACCGAGCGCGGGAACCTCGACGAACTCGCCGAGGTCATCACCACACAGTTCTGGGGACGAACGCCATGAGGCTCATCGAATCTCGGATCGATACCGGCTCAGCTTCGTACGCCGAGAACCAAGCGGCCTACGAGGCCATGGTCGCCACCCTTCGCGAACGCCAACAGATCGCCATCGACGGCGGCCACGGACGGGAGCGCAAGGCATTCGGTGGGCACCTCTTCGATCTGGGGGCCATTCGCCAGCGCATGGCGATGAACCAGGCAAAGGTCGATGCCGTTCGGGCGTCGATGTATCACGCAGCCTGGATGCACGACGCCGGCCAGGACAATGTGAAGGCGATGTCGGGCGTGAAGGCCTGGGGCTGCGAGGTCGTGAATCAGGTCATGTACGACTGTGTCCAGTTCCACGGCGGCATGGGCTACATGCGCGAGTCCGCGATCGAACGCATGTACCGCGACGCCCGCATCCTGCCGATCGGCGGTGGCGCCACCGAAGTCATGCTCGAAGAGGTCGCCAAGCGCTCCTACGGCTGAGGACTGTCACATCGGGGCGCGAGCCTCGGACGATGATCCTCCACACCCTCGAACTTCGGCGCTACCTCATCGCTCGCATCATCGAACGGGGTGGTGCCGCCTCCGTCGCCGACCTCGTCGACGATCTCGCCGACGCAGGGTTCGAGGTTGCGGGACGGCCGAGCAAGACCGTCTCCGACGCACTTCGCCCCGAGGTAACTCGGCATCGACTCGTACGGCTCGAACGAGGGGTGTACGCCGAGGCGACCATCGCTCGATCCACCCGGCATCGGATCCTGGCGGTCGCCCGCTCACTCCGATCCGCTGCCGCTCTGTCGCACCGTCGTGAGACTGCAGCAACGACCCGTCTCACAACAGTGCGACAACCATCGAGCCAAACCGTCGGACCCGAACCCGGAGACAACCGACACGAACCGGGCAACCTCGGAATCGTCGAGACCAACCGTGCTCATTCGACCGGAGGTTCGTAGTTGTCACGAAACGAGAACGCGTGAGACGACGATCCGTGGGCACGTAGGTGTTCAAGCCGTTCGATGCCCTCAGCCGGCGTCGGACGGTGTCCTTCAGGCACCCACCACATGACGTGCACCGGTTCGGCGTCGACCTCGAACCACTCCCGGCGGCGGCGGAGAAACTCGACATGGTCGGTCTTGTAGACATAGTTCCAGAGCGACTCGAGGTCGTCCCACACCGTGAGGTTCAAGAGGATGCGCGGGTTGTCGTAAGCCTTCACATCGACGGAGCGGCCGGTCTCGCTCTGGAACCGCCACACCGATCCGGGCGACTCGTCGCCCAGCCAGTTGAGCCGGTCAAGGTTGTCGATGAACTCGGCCAGGCGCGGGTCGTCGTCGTCGAACTTCGCGGTGGCGACGTTGAACTGGGCGAGTTGCCAGCCGCTCATGGCTGTCGGCTCAGCGACGGGGCCCGAACTCGGGGCGCCGCTTCTCCACGAAGGCGGCGATGCCCTCTTGGCCGTCGGGAGCAACAGCACCAGCCGTCATCACCCCGGAGGCAAAGTCGTAGGCCTCGTCCTGGGCCATGTCGATCTGGGCGTAGTAGGTCTGCTTGCCGAGCGCCTTCGAGGTGGCCGAGCCCCGAGTGGCGCGGCGCATGATTTCGTCGGTCGCCTCGACAAGCGCCTCGTCGGCGACGACCCGATTCACGAGACCCCAGTCGGCGGCGGTGTGTGCATCGATCGGGTCACCGATCAGCGCCATTTCGAGGCCCCGCTTACGGCCGACGGCCCGAGCGATACCGACCATCGGCGTGTGACAGAACAAACCACCCTTGCCACCGGGGGCGGCGAAGGCCGCCGACTCGCCGGCGACGGCAAGATCGCACATCGACACGAGCTGGCATCCTGCGGCCGTGGCAAGCGCGTGCACCCGGGCGATCACGACCTGGGGAAGTGCCTGGATGAGGGTCATCATCTCCGTGCACACGTCGAACAGTGCCCGCACCTCCGCTTCGGACGAGCCGAGCATGTCGCCGAAGTTGTGACCGGCCGAGAACACCGGACCCTCCGCCGAGATGATGACGCCGAGCGCGTCCGTCTCGCCGATCTCGCGAAGCGCTGCGGTGATCTCCTGCATCGTCTCGAGGGCGAGGACGTTGCGCTTCTCGGGGTTGGCCAGGGTCAACGTGGCGACGTCGCCAGCGTGTTCAACCCGAATCCGCTCATAACTCACGGGCGTGACGCTACCGCGTCGCGCCCAGGGACTTCATCGTCACTGTCGACGCGCTAGACATCCGGGCATGCGAACACTTCGACAGATGTGGGCCGATGGTGACAACGCGATCGGCGGGTGGCTCTCGATCCCGGCGACGCTCTCCGCCGAGGTCATGGCAAGGGCGGGCTTCGATTATGTCTGCGTCGACACCCAACACGGCACCGTCGAGTACCAGATCACCGTCGAATTGATCCGGGCAATCGAACATGGCGGTTCGATCCCGATCGTCCGTGTCCCCTGGAACGAACCCGGCATCATCGGCAAGATGCTCGACGCTGGTGCCGAGGGCGTCATCATCCCGATGGTCAACACACCCGAGGAGGCCGAGGCCGCGGTAAAGGCGTGCCGTTACGCCCCGGACGGTGGTTCCCGTTCGTTCGGGCCGACCATCGGTCGCATCCGCCGACCCGACTATGTCGAGTGGGCTCGCGACAACATCGCTGTCATCCCGATGATCGAGACCAAGCAGGCCGTCGACAACCTCCCCGAGATCTTGTCGGTTCCCGGGATCGACGCCGTCTACGTCGGCCCTGCCGACCTTTCACTCACCCTCGATCTCCCACCGGCGAACAACGATGGGTCACCGGCGTTCGACGAGGCCTACACCCGGATCGTCGACGAATGCCAGAAGGTCGGTGTCATGCCCGGCTGCCATGCGACCGGGCCGCTCGTCCCGAAGCGCTTCCAGCAGGGCTTCCGCATGGTGACGGCCACCGCCGACCAGCTGGCACTCGGCGCGGGCGCTGCCGCCTCGCTGGCCGCCGCCCGCGCCGACGTCACTGGCGATGGCGAAAGCGGCGGCTCGCTCTATTGACGCCCAGCGACGCGATCGGGGCCTGCCGGCAAACCCGGCGTAGCCTTACCGCGTGCTCCCCCACCGATTCGACGAACTCCGTAAGGACCTGGTGAAGCAAGGCTTCCGCACGCTCAACTCGGTCGTGCGCCCCATCGCCAAGGCAGGCCTCACCTCACCCCTGCCGATCGGTATCGGCATCGTCGTGGTCGAGACCACCGGCCGGAAAAGCGGCAAGACACGCGAAGTCCCGCTCGTCGCCACGAGGATCGGTGATCGCATCGACGTCTCGACCGTGCGCCGCGATTCCCAATGGGTCAAGAACCTTGCGGCTGACCCCGACGGCGCCGTCTGGCTCAAGGGCGAACGTCGTGTGGCCACCGCCGACATCACCGAAGGCGACTTCCTCACCCGCGCCACCTTCGAACTCTGATCCGGCGCGCCGAGGCGGCGGTTCAGGTCAGCTGAGAGGCTGGCGCCCACGTGGCGTGGGTGCCCGACGAGATGCGCTCGGGGAGCTTGACCCGGGCGATGGGACCAACGGTCGGGTCAGCGGCATCGAAGATCTCGCAGTGTGATTCGTCGTTCACCATGTCGCACGAGAACGTCAGCAGGTAGGCGTCGTCCTCCGCCGTCGAGCCGAGCCGAGGGGCGACCACGGTTTCGCTCACGAACGTGCCCTCCGGCGCATGCCAGAACGTCTCGGCGCCGGTCTCGACGTCGTGTTTCACGAGGCCGTTGAACGCGAAGATGCCGTGGGCGCACAAGGCGTTGTAGCTGTAGCGGTAGGGACGTCCCCAGTGCTGCCCGTTGATCATCGGGAACTCGGAGCACGTCTCACTGAGCGGCTCTTCCCGGGTCTCTCCCGTGACAAGGTTGAAACGCCAGCGGTGGTGGCGGGCCTGCAGCACATTCATGTCGAGCGTCTCGAACCCCTTGTGCTTCGGGTCGACGTTCGCACTGCGGTCAACGCCTCGAGCCGTCGGGTTGTGTTGGAAGAAGCCGTCGAGGACGACCTCGTCACCGTCCTCGTAGGCGTTGGTCCAGTGGAGGACGAAGGTCGGGTCGGCCTCGAACCACCGGATGTCCTCGGTGGAGCCGTGCCGCCGCACCAGCGCGAACCGACTCGGCAGGTCACGCCGGAACACGTTGGAGTAGTACCCCGACGCGAGCGCCTCGGGATCCCAGAACAACGGCAGGTCGTTCAGGATCGTCCAGTTCTCCGTGAACATCATGTCGTGGGGCAGCCGGGGCCCCGGCAGTGGCACGTCGATGTAGGTGACGAGTTCACCGGCCGGGCTCACGACCCCGTAGTGCATGTATGGCGCCTCGACGCCGTCGTTGAAGAAGAGCAGTTCGCCGGTGTGTTCGTCGACGCGCGGATGAGCGGAGACGCCTTCCTGCGGAAAGAAGCCGCCCCATTCCGTGGTGCCCTTGGTCTCGAGCGTGTGCGGATCGAGGCGGTAGAGCTCGCCGCACTGGTAGAAGCTGGCCAGCGCCTCGCCACGGTGCACGATGACGTCGGTCGAGGCGTTGTCCTTCATCATCGAACGAGCCCCCCAGCCGTGGTCG
>Ga0255772_10002722_pt1 | contig 17177 bp, 14 predicted proteins | sample 071ome_34_FD_179970 | JGI IMG/M metagenome (GOLD analysis project Ga0255772, IMG submission 179970) | Coastal salt marsh microbial communities from the Groves Creek Marsh, Skidaway Island, Georgia - 071411BT metaG (version 2) | ecosystem: Environmental > Aquatic > Marine > Intertidal zone >...
GTATCGACCGATCGGCTTCTACGACCCCGGCATTAAATCCGAAGGTGTTTGCGTTACGTGCCCGAGCGTCTACCATAAACTTAGGCTCACAAACCCGGACAGGGATGTTCGAGCCGGTTGGTGTCTCTCGGCGACAGCTGATCTTGAAGTCATCGTCTTCGATATGGGAATTGAAGATCTCGTAGAACTGATCCTCAGCCTCTTCGATAAATTGCTCGACATCGGCGCGATTCAGTTCAGAAATGACAATGACCTCGCCTTCATCATCCTGTGCCAGACTGAAAAGGAGGGGGCAAGCGCATAGCAAGCAAGCCAGCAGTTTTCTCATCGGGGTGTGCTCCGCAAGATCAGTCTTTTAATATTACCCTTCTGGAAAGGTTTCGGCGAGGCCCATCACGGTTCCGGGCTCGAGGTCAGCCGGTCTGAACCGGATAGGGGCTGGTGCCCCGCGGCGACGGTCAAACATCTTCTATTGTCCGTGTCAGTGGGTGCGGGCTGAGGGGTTGGTTGGCAGGCGTGAGTCTACAGGCGGAAAATGCCGGCGCAGCCCCTGTCTGCCGTAGCTGCCGGAGAAGGGGTTGCTGAGAGTCGAATTCGCTTAATCCTGCTGCGGCATGCTCGTACAGCAGGATTCAGGGCCTATTTGCTCAGCTCGATTCTTCGCTCTTGGGAGTCGTTTCCGCGGCCTTATCAGCAGCGTATTGACGCTCGGAGACGCGTCGCAGCTGCTGCAGGGAATTCAAGTGGGCGTACACTAGCGCCACGAGCCCCCGGCTACGCATATCCAGAAAATCTTCATCGGACAGTTCGTTAAATTTCTGTTCGTCTACCACGTAAATGCCATCGATGTTGTAGAGCCGGCCGTCCGGTCGATGCTGCAGACGGACCTGCTGAGTCGTGAGCAGGCCTTTCTCTGTCAGATACTTGGTGATTTCCTGCGTCTGTTGATTCTGCTGGGCAGCCTGTACCAGGCCTTCGATGCGGGCTTCCATATATTCGGTGTTTTTGCCGTCATCGGTGAATACCCGCTCGCCCTCATTGTCACTCAACAGGGGACTTTCTTCATCGACCAGAACCGCAAACTGCTCACGATTCTCATCCGTTGCCGTAATGGCGAAAGGCGCGTTGCCAAAGCCCACCGGAATCACCTGGGCAGGGAAGGGCTCTTCCTGGCAGTAGAGATTCTGACCTTCCTGCAGCCCCATGATCGCCACCGGCATGAAATCATCGGTGCTCTGATTGGTCACAAATACCAGTGGAAACTCAGCAGACAGGGTAAAGAAATCGCGCACCACGATCGGAATCAGGTTTTGTTGCTTGAAGCGCGTGTAGTCGCCCGATTGTCTGACTCTAAGGTTAGCGTGCTGGTCTTTCGCCAGTGGGACAAATTTCGACATGCTTTGGATACCTTGTTTGGCTTGAGCTGAGCCAGCATAAGCTGGTGTCAGTGTGTATTTATCAGGGACTACCCTGCGTGAGGGGGCCAATGTTCCCAGATAGCGCGCTGGATGAAAAGTCACTTGTCGAAAAAGTCTGTAGAAATGCCTTAACGGATGCCGGGCTGTGTGCCCGCTGAAGAGCGCCGTCTGGCTCCGGCGAATCCGATTTCGTCCCCTGCCTGGCTGAGGTATAGTGTGAGTCCATCGGCGAAATAACCCGCTCAGTGATTCGTAGGGCCTGTGAGCGGGTCAGTTTCCGCTTGTCTCCACGCTGAGAGGGTCTTGCCATGCAAACTCAATCCAGAAAAATAGCTTATTACCAACTGGGCCGACTTCGCGTCCCGGACTATCTGCCGGGCATTGTTGCGGCCATACTCCTGCTGTTTGGCTTTCCCTTCGTGGTCCAGAGTCAGCAGTCCGCTGAGATACGCACAGAAGAGGTGGCTGATGGCCGCTATGTGCTGTTCGGTCGCGGCGGCAACATTCTGGCGTCCCTTGGCGATCAGGGCGTGATGATTGTGGATTCCCAGTTCCCCGACATGGTGCCAAAGTATCAGTCGACCATTCGCGCTCTGGGAGGTGGTGAGGTGGACTTTACCATCAACACCCACTGGCACTATGACCATGCTGACGGCAATGAACTGCTCGGCGAGGCCGGCTCCTGGATTGTGGCGCATAGGCACTCGCGAGAGATGATGATGCAGCACAACACGATCAATACGGTCACCAACCCCATCGTCGAGCAGGCGCCGTATGCTACCGCCGGATTACCCGTTACGACTTTTGACACCCGCATGGAAATGTACTTCAACGGTGAACAGGTCGATTTAATTCACGCGGGGCCGGCGCACACCCGGGGCGATGCCGCGGTGTATTTTCGCGACAGCAACGTCATCCATATGGGCGATGTCTATAACAATGCCGGATATCCGTTTATTGACGCGGAAAACGGCGGCGGCATCGAAGGCGTGATTGCTTTCTGCGAGGCCATCCTGCAGGAGATCAATACCGACACGGTAGTCGTGCCCGGTCACGGGCCGGTGGCAGGCTATGCGGACCTCGCGGAGTACGTCACTATGCTCACCGAGATTCGGGGCAAAATGATGGTGCTGATCGGACAGGGCGCGTCGCTGGAGGAAGTTATCGCGGCAAATGTAACAGCGAACTGGGATGCCAAGAAAGGCGATCCGACCCGACTGGTGAACAGAGCCTACTACAGCTTAACGCGGTAGGAGCGACCCTGGCTGAAGGCGCCTGCATTGCATTCGGACGTCGGAGATGCCCGCAATCGACTAGGCGCCAAAGCGGTAGCGCAGCCGAAATGCGAAGGTATCTACGATGGGCTGATTCCAGGTCCGGGCAAACAGATTGGAATAGCTGTCGAAGGTGTCTCTCGGCAGATTGGAACCTCGGGTATAGACTAGGAATAGATCCGACAGAGGCGCAATTTCCCAGCGGTAGCGGGCCTGAAACGTCATCCGTGAAATACTGAAGTTGTCAGAAGTCGCAGATGGCTTTTCGACCGGACGCAGTGGCTCAGCCCCAACGGGTGAGCTTTGCCAGAAGCGGTCTTCAAAGGCCTTCAGTCCGTTGTACTGCATGGTAAATCGGATCTGCTGGCGCGGCCCGATGAAATAATTGACCTCCAGATTGGGTGCCCACTGATGCGCTTCAAAGCTGGTATAGGCGCCACCGCCTTTGTGAATCAGCAGCGCTTCCTGATCTGTGTACTGCAGGTTTATCGCTGAGGAAAAACGGTCAGTGGGCCGCCAGGTCAGGCCTGTGCGGCCGGTGACGCTTTGCGGGCCCAGGTCGTCGGCGTCCCAGTTCAGCGCGAACTCATACGCCAATTTCTCTGCCGGGTTGCTGGAGTAGCTCAGGTTCAGCCGCTCTCGTTGAGGTACGGCGAAATCGCCGGTTCCGCGGCCCAGCCGGTCATCTGTGCGGGCGGGGAACAGCCCCAGAGAGTAGGAAAACGTGTCGTTGTTGAGAAAGTTGTAGTCCTGATTCAGAAAGATACCGAGTCGGACGGGCCGGCCTTCGACATTCCATTGGTTGGCAACCACATAGGTGGTCGTCCGCGAACGCAACCCCTCTACATCTGATTCAAAGATGTTGTAGTTGTAGTCCAGATTCATCTGATCATTTCGGGTAAGGAATCCCAGTCCATTGATATCCAGAGATTCGTCGAAGTAGGTTGCCCGAAGCGTATGCTGTTTGCCTCTTTCCGGCCGGAAGCGGAAATCCGCCATACCGCCGTAGCCGACTTCTCTGTCGTTATCCGACCGCATGAAACTCGAGTCGATGACCCAGCGATTGTCGGCAGAAAAATAATGTGCATCGATCGCATTGACTGATTCATTGATGTCGGGATGCATGACGCTTGTCCCCATCCAGCCAATGCTTCGGCGGCCTCCCGAGTTGGTGTCTTCGTACAGCGCACGACCCACGATAAAATCTCGGCCGGTCGTGGTCAGCGTAATCGGTGAGCCATCATCGAGGGTGCCCCCGATTGCGAGGTCGTCTTCATAGGCCAGCAGTGTGCCGTAGCGGACTTTGCCCTGCTGCCCGGTGAACTTGAGCGCGCCTAGCAAGTCGGTGGGCTGACTGCGGTCAGTGGGTTGCACATTCACCCCTGCGGGGACTGTCAGCTCTGGCGCACCACCGATGCGGCGGGTGTTTACCAGCTGTATCGGTCCGCCGGGTCCGCCAGGATTGCTGTGGCGTGGATGCGTGATAAAGATGTCCTGCCCTTCGAGAAAGAAGTCGCGCTGCTCAGGGAAAAACTGTTCGAAGGCCGTCAGATTGACAACCACATCGTCTGCTTGAATGCTGCCGAAGTCCGGGTTCAGCGTGGCGGTCAACTGAGTGTTGGTGGTCGGACGCCAGAAGATGTCAGTGCCTACTTTAAAGGTATTCTCATGGCCCACTGCGTCATGGACACCGCCGATGAACGGGTAATACGTCAGTTGCCTGCGCGGCTCGATGCCCCTGAGTTCATATTTGGTGAAGGCCGACAGATATTCATTCACCGTTCTCGGGATGGGCGGCACTGCCCAAGAATCGCCATTGAGGTGGCCGACCTGGCGCTCGAAATAAAAACCAATGCGCCTGACATCTTCTGCCTGGGGTAGCGCCAGCATTGACCAGGGGATATAGATCTCCGCGCTCCAGCCGTTTTCCAACTCGCTCGTGCGTCCGTTCCAGGTTCCATCCCACTGCAGATTGAACTGTCGCTCCGGCAGAATGGTGCCGTCGGTCATGGACTCTCCGAGGTTGAGCCTGATGAAATACCCATACAGCCCCTGACCGGAAGGGTCGAGGCTGACGGTAAAGGCGTCCCGGTCCAGTCGGGTATCCCGCGAGGTCATTCTGGCAATCAGAGTTCCCGCGGGCTGGAAGTTCATAGCACCGATATAAATGCCGCGCTCGGTATAGAACATGCGAACGTGTGTGTCGTAAGGCGTCTCTGCCAGCGTATCCGGCACGATGACTTTCATGCCCTCAATCACGGGTAAATCTTTCCAGACTTCCTCATCGAGATCACCATCGAGCCGAAAATCGTTGTCCGCTTCGCTGATTCGGGTGACCTGGGGCAGAATATCCTGAGCAAGCACTGCCGGCCAAGCGACCGTCAGAAACGCAAGCACGCAGCAGGAAAGGCAGGCACTGAGCTTTGTCGGGGATACGAGTTTGAGCATTGTGCCGTGTGCCTGTTTTGGGCTCAGCCGTCCTTCGGGCCGGCAGAAAACGCGGCTTGTTCTGCTAAGCTCGCGGTGTGAGCGAAAGAAAGCCGCCTGTTTGAGGCTGGTTGCCTCCTGATACGCTGCGCACTATACGCGAATCGCGCCCATTATGAAGGGCAAAGCGACGATTTGTTGCAATTTCCAGGGACTAAGCCAAGTGGTAATTGCGTCTGCTTTTGCTGCTGATGACCGCATTTTCCTGTAAGATACGCGGTTTTTTCCTCCTAAGCGCAACTATGACGAGAATAGGAATCATCGGCGGCGGGCAGCTGGCGGCCATGTTGGTAAAGGCGGTCAGGCAGACTGATGCGAGCGCTGATACAGAGACTCAGATCTTCGTGCTGGATTCAGACCCGAATTGCCCCGCAGCGCTGGTGGGTGGGGTCCATGTTCCGGGCAGCCCCTCGAGTGGCGAAGGATACGATCAACTTGCCGCTTTGGCTGATGTGCTGACGATTGATCTGGAGAACGTCAGCGTCGAAAAGTTGAGCAGACTGCAGTCGGACGGACATGCTGTTGTCCCTGATCCTGGTCTGTTGGCGCGTGTCACCGACAAGCTGCAGCAGAAACGCTGGTATGCCGAACTGGGCCTGCCGACTGCAGACTTTCAGGCGCATCCTGCGAACGAGGACATCAGCAGTGACGCTTTTGGTTTCCCTGTTGTCCAGAAAGCAGCGCGAGGAGGCTATGACGGGCGCGGCGTTTTTGTCCTGCATTCCGCACAAGACAATGTCGATCGTCTTCAGGTTGACGGATTTCTCGAGCGCTACATCGAGCGCAGCATGGAGATCTCCGTGATGGTGGCTGCCGATGGGCAAGGCGCAGCGGCCGCCTATGAGCCTGTTGAGATGGTATTCCATGAAGCAGGTAACGTGCTCGATTATCTCGTCGCGCCGGCCAGGCTGGAGGCGGAGCGGCTTGCTGAAGCCCGCCGTCTGGCGGTCAGCGCAATCGAGAAAATGCAGGGCAAGGGCATATTTGGTGTGGAGATGTTTCTGACACCCAAAGGCGAACTCCTGATTAATGAAATTTCTCCCAGAACCCATAACAGTGGGCACTACACCACTGAAGCCTGTCAGACGTCGCAATTTGTCCAGCAGTTCAATATTCTCTCCGGCAAACCGCTTGGCAGCACCGACCAGATACAACCTGCCGTCATGTTTAATCTGCTCGGTGCTGAGGGATTTGATGGCGACACCGTAGTCGAAGGCGCTGATCTGGCGAAGAATGACCCGTCTGTGTGGGTGCATCTGTACGGAAAAACCCGCTGTTTCCCCGGTCGCAAAATGGGGCATGTGACGGTGGTGGCGGCCACGGTAGACGAAGCCCTGGAGAAAGTAGACACTATAAGACCTCAGCTTAATGTCAGAGGAGCGCAGCCAATTGACTGACCACACGACAGAACTTGAGACTGCCCAAGTTGGGATCATTATGGGCAGTGATTCTGATCTTCGAGTCATGCAGGCCGCCGCCGACATGCTCGGACAACTAGACGTGCCGTTCGAAATGACGATTGTTTCTGCTCACCGCACCCCGGAGCGGATGATGAAATATGCGGAATCCGCACGTGAGCGCGGTCTGAAAACGATCATTGCCGGGGCGGGAGGCGCTGCGCATTTGCCCGGCATGGTTGCCTCAATGACTACCTTACCTGTCATCGGAGTGCCGGTTGCCGTCACGGCCTTGCAGGGGCAGGACTCACTTTTATCGATTGTGCAGATGCCCAAAGGGGTTCCGGTCGCCACTGTGGCGATTGACAATGCGGCAAATGCGGCGCTGTTGGCAGCTCAGATACTGTCCGTTAGCGATCCGCGCCTGGCAGAGCGACTGTCAGCGTTTCGTGATGAGCAGACCGCAACAGTGTTGCGCAAAGCAGAGGCAATGGCTTCAGACGATCACTGAGGGGCGGCTTCAGCGGCGCGGGTCAGTCGGTCATTGACTGCGCGCCATGCGTCTGTTTGCGGGGGGCGTTGCAGGTAAACTTCTGTAACGCCGCTGCGCTCCATGGTGTAAAGCCGATCATATAAAACGGCTGCGTAGGGCTCCGGAGTGTCTGGCATGATCCAGATCGGCGCCCGTCGCTGGCCCAGCTCCACTGCCAGATTCTGACTGCATGCAATCCCTGCTGCCGACGCCCACTGCGATTCAATCATTTCCCTGTTTGCGAGCCTCAGGCTGATGTTGACGGGCTGATAGTGCCTGTGACGCAGGCCAGGTGACGCTGCGTTACCTGATGGCCGTGAATCAGAGATTTCGCCGATTACTGACCGAAGATCATCAATACTGATGGCGCCCGGCCGGAGCAGTTGTGGGCGCTCCGATCTGAGATCGACAACCGTTGACTCGATGCCGATCGTGGTCTGGCCGCCATCCAGAATAGCGGCAATTCGCCCTCCCAAGGTGCGCTCTACATGATCGGCACGGGTGGGACTTGGTCGGCCTGACACATTGGCTGAAGGTGCCGCAAGCGGGAACTGGCAGAGTTGGATAACGGACTGAACTGCCTCGCCGGCAGGGGCTCTGATTGCCACTGAATCGAGACCGGCGGTGACAATATCCGGTATCGCGGAAGCTGCCTTCAGCACGATGCTCAGTGGGCCCGGCCAGAATGCCGCTGACAGTGCTGCCGCGATTTCCAGCTGTTTCGTTGTTGCGGCCCACAGCGGAATTGCGGCTTCGATGGAGGCAACGTGCAGGATCAAGGGATTATCAGCAGGGCGACCTTTTGCGGAAAAAATCCCTTTGACCGCGTCTGCCGAGAGGCCGTTGGCGGCAAGGCCATAGACGGTCTCCGTGGGGATCGCGACCAGTTTGCCCTGTGTCAGCAGCGCTGCTGCACGGACAATATCCTCGGGGCGGTCGCTGTGAAGCGATTCGGTATTGATGGGCATCTGAGGCCGGTTTCCTGCTTGCTGAATGGAATCTGCGGTGAATTTAAGAGTGACTGAAGGCGTTATCCTGCTTCGCACCATGCCACTTTTTGTGAACTATGGGTTTTCCTGGTCGGTCACGCGTCTGACTCTTTGCATGATCGTGACTGAACCATACAGAAACCACACAGCGACTGCACCCCACCACAGGGCAAAAAACCAGTCGTTTTTATTGGTACCGTTCCAGGCTAGCCATTCGAACACAAAAGCTTCGACGAACAGATCGAATGCGAGCAGACTGAAAAATCCGAAGACCCAGGCCAGGACTAAGGTCAATGTGTTGAGTGTTTTCATGATGTGAGAAGCAGGGGTTTCAACTTAGGGTGAAAGTTTACGGTGCCCTCAAGCGCAAACTGCTCATGGTTGGATTCGATGCTTGACAGGTCATAAAGATAATTGACCATCGTGCCGCGCGACTGTTGCATGCCGTTGTCGCTGTGGTCCGCGCCCGCAGTCACTTCATGTAAGGTGGCTCCATTGCCCAGATGAAAACGCGCGACCGGATCACGGGGCTTGTCCCTTGATTTGGAGAGAACCAGATAATTGAAAACCAGTTTTCGAATGTTTTCCTGATGGGCTTGATCTGCCGCATCGGTCAGGCTCAGTCCCGCAATCTCTTGTTTCAGTGCCTGCAGCTCAGCGGTATTTGCTGAGTCGTCCGATTCAAGCCATCGATTGAAACCCGGAACCGGAGAGAGGGTGACAAATGTCTTGATAGAGGGGAATTCAGCCTGTAACTCCTGCACCACCTGTTTGATCAGTAAATTTCCGAAAGAGATGTTGTTCAGGCCGGGCTGACAGTTACTGATGCTGTAAAACACGGCGGTATCATGATTGCCGTGAGACTCTGTATCCGCCTCCGGTTCATTCAGAATAGCATCAATGCTGTTGGGAATGCCGTGGGTTAGGGCTACCTCAACAAAAATCAGAGGCTCATCAATCAGGGCCGGATGAAAAAAGGCAAAACACCGGCGGTTCGGGGGGTCGATGCGATTGCGCAGGTCATCCCAGTCTCTGATGGCATGGACCGCTTCATAACGGATGATGCGCTCCAGAATAGCGGCAGAGGTTGACCAGTCGATGGTTTGCAGCTGTAAAAACCCCCGACCAAACCAGGAAGTAAACAAGCGCTGAAAATCCTCATCGACAGCTGACAAGGCGGGATGCTGTTTTAAAAAGCCCAGTAAGTTGCTGCGCATGGCGACCAGATCATGGGTAGCGCCCGGCGTCTGGTTCAGCCTGCGCAGGAGTTCCTGACGAAGTGGCTCAGCCGCTTTTGACAAGCCACTGAGGCTTGAGCTCGAAGGTTCGCTAACATACTTGGCGTACGCTGCTTTGATGCGGTTCTCATCAGCGTTGAAATTTCGTTCCAGATGGTGGAAAAAAGCGAGCTGCTCATCCGAATTCAGGGCGGCATACCGATCAAGCACCTGCCTGGCCGTTACGATCCCGGACACCTCGCCGACGGAACCCATGAGCTTGCCTAAAAGGTCATCGACAGACTCCGATTCTGATTTTGAAAAAAAAACTCGTTGACGCTTTACAAGCCCGGACAGAAAGTCATGGAACCTTGAAAATGACATGTGGATTGACCGTAAGACGTTGGTCACTAATTCTATAAATAGGTTCCCGTACTGTGCAATTTAAATCTGAAATGTCAGCTTAAACCCAATCTAAAAAGCGTATCAATCACGACCTGCTAAGGGATGGACCACCCGGCAATATCATACGCAATTTCTAGATTTACAAATCCTTGTAGTGCAAGCAGGCAGCCAGTGATCAGAGCCCCTAGAACAGAAGTAACCAGTTTATTATCAGCTATTGTGCCTAATAAACCCGTCGGAGAATGGGTCAGATCATGAAACGTCGAGTAATCAATCAGTCTGCTCATCATCTCTACGTCATGACTATCTCTCACGATGCCTGAATTTAGGAGTTCTGTTTCGACCTCATAATTGTTAGCTGAAATAACATACCTTCGCAACAAGTCGATTCCATTCACTCGCTCGCGTTGTAATTGTATGGCTCGAATCATTGCAAGAATACTAATTGAGCCAATCGCAAGTATGATCAAAAGTATCATTACAATCGTTGTGACATGATGTGGAGCACTAGTCCAAACTATAGAATTTAGAAGTACAACACAACATAGTGCACAGAGGAGAAGAACTGAAGTGTAACCCTGTATCCTCTTGTAGAATTGCTCGCCGAATTTCACGATGGAGTCCCTCAATTCCATAAACGCTAAGATATGAGCGGGGCGGTCAAGGTCGAGCTTCACCAGGTCATCTCCTGAGATGGTTAGATTGTAATCTGAACTTTCTAATGGCTTTAGAGCCAATCCTTCTCCGAATACCAGATTATTGATGAGCGCAGACCCTTTTTGCCTTCGCCCAAAATCGAAGGCACATACGAGTCCAAAGCCCATAATACCTATGCCGGACATGCAGCCTAGGAACCGGGCTGCATGAATGATAGGGTCCAGCGAGAGTTTCAACGAATCGGCGTAAATCAAATGATGAAGGAGCGGAGGGACTACAGCTATAGATAGGGCCATTAGCACAACCCAAAGGTCGAAGACTGCGGGCTTTTTCTCTGAATATGTGGAGCAGACTATAGCGTGCAGGAGAGATTTAATACTAAATTTTGAATCAATATAGCGAGCATCATTCTTACTTGGCTCTGTAGACGGAGTGCTTCTCGGAGGAGTTGCTGATTCACCAACTTTTCGGAGAATTAGCTGACCTCTCTCGAAAAAATGTGATCTTCCGGTGGCGAGAGCTTCTATCTCTGACTCGATCAACCCATCGAAATTGGTTGGAGCACTCCAACCAATGCCGACTAATTTTCGACGCCCTCTATCAAAGGTCCATTCCGGCGAGGGTCTAGCTAGATCTTCAATTTCTTCAGCAGTAAAGTAACCATACTTTATTGAAATTATTAGCCGCCTCATAAAAAGAAACATGAATGCTAGAATCATTTGGTATGGATCGACAAAAGTAGGCCCAGAATTGAAAAATATAGTCTTCAAGAAGCCAAGCGTAATTATCCAAGAGCATGGGTAGACAATCAGCCATGACCATAATATGAAGGATGGCGGTGCCGATTTAACTGAGACCACGCATAGGCCTCTATTTTGGCAGACATGCCAAGCTCTCATTGCTGATTTTTCGATCAATAATGCAGCGATGGGAGAGAACAGAACTGGGGGTAAATTCTCATAGATGAACGTTTCCCAGAACTGCTTCCAAGAAAATGTTAACGGACTTTTGGTTTCCATCGATTCCCTATGCAAATCTGTGTTTCTTGAATGGGGAGGCAAATTCTAGTGTTTCTTTACCTTTGCTCGAAATGCTTAAAAGGAATCTGACCCAGAATCGGAGCGCCTCAATGGATTAACGTGGTAACCAGGAATCGTTGCTGCATCGGTCACAACTTTTTAATTCATTCGCTTAGCTTTAGGTAAAAGCCATAACCCTAACCACGTGGTAGCAATTAATTTTAAGGTGACCATGATTGCTGCTGGCAAGGCCCAAATAAAATCGAGATAACTATTCCAAAACCATGAATACATCCACGTTTTAACAAATTTTAGGAAAGTAAGCTCCATGAATTCCGAAGTGCTGAAGGATAGAATGCTGTATTCAACAGAAAATACGTATGAATATATCCAGAAGCAGAAGAAAAGTTGTATAGGTGTTGTGTACACCAAGAAGTAAGCGAACCAAAGAATCGTCTTTTTCATGTTTTATTACCTCTGATCCTGCGGATTCTGGCTCATTAGAATAGCAAGTTGAATTCGGACAACTTCAAACGAATAAGCTTACAGATACGCATTTTTGTTTAGCACCCTCATGGCCGGACCCGCACGTATTTCCTGAGAGTCCGTTCATTAATGTGTGGATTAGGTACTGGCTCCCCTCCGTAAAGATTACCATCAATATCTACTGTTACAAATTCTGCCCCATTGCCAGGGAGGATATTGGGATTCGCCCAAGGAAAGCGTATGAACTCTTTCACCCAACCCGTTTCTGCTTCGCCGATACGAATTCCCATTTCGTAACCAGGATTCTGCACATTATCTGATTCGGAGTCCGCAACGTATATCCGCCCCTGTTCATCAAAAGCTATTCCGCTTGGCCGTCCGAATTGGGTCCAGGTTGCGGAGTGCTGGCCCTCTTGATCAAAGATTTGTATCCGGCTATTGCTACGATCCCCAACGAAGACTCGTCCTTCAGGGTCGATGGCGATAGCATGCAGAGCTCGAAATTGTCCAGGTGCATATCCAGTTTCTCCCCAAGACATTAAAAACTCGCCGCTACTGTTGTACTTTACGACTCTATTGTTGCCGACTGCGTTATGGCCATCAGCAATAAACACGTCACCATTCGATGAGATTGCCACATCACTTGGAGAAGTGAAATGATTCGGACCATCCCCTTCTTCTCCAGGCGTGCCGAGAGTCATCAGCACCTCACCTGTCGGACTAAACTTGACGACATGGTGGCCTCGATTATCGCCCTCGGGGATGTTGTTCTCGCTCACAGCGTCGGTCACCCAGACGTTGCCGTCAGAGTCTACGTCAATTCCATGAGGCCAGATAAACATTCCGCTACCGAATGATTCGACAACATTGCCGTCAGGGTCGAACTTCAATACCGGATCCAGGTCTGATTCAATGCATTCATAGCCAAAAAGCTCAGGTCCTGCATCGCAGCGGACTATCGCCCAAATATGGCGCCCGTCGGGATCCACTTTCGCTTTTCCGACGGCTCCCATTACTCGTCCATTTGGCAGTTTTGCCCACCCCTCAACAATTGCATACGGGTTAGTAGAGTTCTGCGCAGCAGAATCGATTGGGACTAAGAAAGGAACTAGAGCGAGGCAAGCAACATACGATTTTATTTGATTAGTAGTGAACATAGACACCCTCGTCTTAAATTTAATATGTAACGCTGTCAAATCATGCCTTGAACATTAGTACGCAGAGAAACCAAATGAAATCGCTCTGCTAGTAGCATTCGATATGTGGTGCGATGACAAGATGCGCTAACGGAAAGTTCATGAACCACGGTTTTTATATTTAATCCTTGTCTTTTCGACCTTTCCAAAATAGCGCCGAGTTTAGCAAAGCTTTCGCGTCTGTAAAAAAACCGATTCGTCTGAAGTCATAAACTCACAATGAGAGACGATCAGCCTGACGTCAATCTATAGGATCTGATTTTAGTAGCAGCCTCAATCAATCCAGACTGGCTGCGTGAAGGCCCCATTTCGCGCTATGTCCCAAATTTCCAGCCGGACCCAACTTCGACCTCGCAGATCTGACTCAATCCGTATCGGCATTTCACCAAACTCCGAAGAAGCTGAAAGGTCAATCTTTTCTCGATAGACACTGTTGCCGTCGCCACTGACTATACTCAGGTAAGTAAGAGGGTAGGTCCACTCTATGCGCGCCTCTATGAGCAGTTCGCTCAGGTCCGTGCCAGGTGGTATTACGTCACCGCTGGTGAAATTCTGCACGGAAAATTCTGGGATCAGGATTTCGCCGGTAGTTACAAAAAAGTTGCCACTACTGAGGGCGTCAAGCACTGGCTGCCAGCCATCCTCGAAACGAGGGATTTTGTTCATTTTTAGGTAGTTGACGTTCATCGTTCCGAACAGCTCATGCTCTTCGAAAATCTTGAAAACATCGACTTCCCCCAGCACGTATTTGCGATTGCCCCAATTTGCCATGTCATTTTCTAGGTCTAACACCCGCCAACCTAAGGTATCGCGTGAATAATCTGCTGGCATTGCTTTCCAAGCCCCACCAAGAAAGCGGTCACTAGTAAAAAATCTTTCTTGGCGATATGCGTCGGGGTAGCCGGTGGATCCCTTAACCCGAGGATGGGCTGTCCAGGCCAGGCCTCCTTCGCGTTCTAGCAGGGCTAGCACATCGTCGGCGCTACCAACGTGGTATACCGCCCCGTAGCCAGGCATATTTTGTTGGAAAGGCTGATTGTCATCGCGGTTCAGAACCCAGTTGATTGGTTTTGGGAACATGCTAAGCCAGTGGCTACCGAAATGGACGTTAGGTTCTTCACCGGGAATTAGCAAAAAGGCCTCATCGGATAGGCGCGCAAATTCCTCGTGCATCACCTGCAGTTGTTCCAACCTTTCCTCAGTGCCAAGCGTAGGAGTGCGGCCAAAATGAAACTCGGCCATGTGCACTATGTCCACGCCCATTTTCTTGAAGAAATCGATAAACTCAGGGTTTTCAAGCCCGGAAGGTACGCCGGTTACTCGTTGTGCCTCGCGTCCATTGATCACGTCCATCGAATGTTCGTGGTGGTAGTGGCTTGAGAACGTCTTATACCCGGGCAGGGGCTTAAAGGTATCACCGCGGGTGTAACTCTTTAGTGTCTCAAGGTTTTCATGCCCCGGGGAGTTTGAAGGGAATAGCAGCACGCCAAGCTTTTGCTGACTTCCTGGCGTGGCATTGACCCATGGCACGAAGCGTCGGTCACCCATGGGAGGCTGTCTAACGCCGAAGGCGAACCCTTCGACCATGTCAAGGTATTCCATTCCTGCCCAGTTGTAGCCGAAGTTGTCCGCAAAGTCGAGTGGGTATAAATACTGATGGGGGAACGGAGAAATCGCGAGCGACCCACTATCAGATGTTAGTGCAATCGATCTGAATCGCGTCTGATAGACGCTTGCCGTGCTGGAGTCGATGTCAGCGGTCTTGGAAGAACCCAATGGATCTATCCAGTGCAACTCATGCCCATCGGTCTCTTGCTTAGCGAGCCCCACATGATAAAGAAAAGCTGTTGCTGGACGCTCAGTGCTCACTCTGGCTTCCATGTGTATAAACGGGCTTCCGTGATAAAGGATAAATGCTAACGAGCCTGAGAAATTAGGGCTTCGAAGACCATCAAACTCCACTGTTGCCCGATTACCCGCATTAGAGATGGTCACTTTTTCTGGTGTCAGCACCCCTTTTTCAACGCTGTAGGGGCGGCGATGTACTCGATCAAAGAATATCATCCAGCCATCGTCAAGGTCGCGAAGCTCGAGGTCCCGATTACCGACATAAAAGAGGTAGTGTGGGTCTAATCCTTCAATGGACGAAACGCCATTGATACCGATCTCTTTAATTAATGGACCTGCCGCATTATTACCTTGTTGGGGTACGATCTGAAATTCGAGGTAAGACTCTCCTTCGGGAGAGTTCCAGGTGATTGAAATGCTGTTGTCGGATATTTCCAGATTAAAATCTGAATCTGAATCTAGATTACTTGCGTCTATTTCCACCGCTGTTACTGAACAAGTGAACAACATCAGCATCGCGAAGCCTAGATATCTCATAAACACCTCTCCTTATAATCAAGGGATTGGGTTTCCTATATTATGATTTAGACGACTATTTCTCTTCTCTGACTGACTCTATGATTCCAGTCAAAAATTCGTTTTTTTCCTTATCTTGTAAATTCGACTCTCTTAGATGTTGAATACGAGTTCCGAAAGATTGAACCCAATCTATCCATGTGTCCTGTCTATTATTTGAGTCAATCTGTCCCTGCAAATCTTCAATCTGACTTCTTGTATTAAGTTCTCGTTTCTCAAGTTCTTTTACAACTGCATCTACTTGTTTCGTGTTTTCTACGAGAAGTCTTGTAGTCTTCTGTTTGACTATTGCATCCGTTATCTTTTCTAATTCTTTGTTGAGTTTCCTGATTCTCTCAGTATTAGATTTCTCAATCTTTGCATTTTTCTTCTTTCTTTTTCATTTTTCGGCTTTCGCCAACTCATCGCTGCTCCGATTGCAACGCCGACTGCCATCCAAACTGGTTCATTAGTTGCGGCAAAAACTGCTGCGCCTATTGCCGTACCAACACCAATCCAGCTTCCAACAGTATCAGAATTCTTTGATTTTTTATTCATATTAAACAGGCAACTTTAGCTACTCCACCGTAACCGATGAAGTCTGAGTAATGATTAGTCTTCATCTAATTGCCCTCAGAATTCGAGCTCGCTTGTGCAGTTTTTTCATAAACTTAATCACTGCTTTAAATTACTACACAGCTACTGATTATTTTCGTTTACAGAATAAATCTCTTACAGAAATTTATATATTTCGCTTATATGTAAACCATAAAAATAATTAAATCTGTAACCTTTACTTCTCATATGGCCAATGATAAGTTTACGTTACATTATATTGGGGGCAAGAAAAATGGGTAGTGAAATATTGATACCAATACTAGGAATATTGGCAGGAATAATAGTGCCTGTCTCCGTCTTTATTTGGTTGTACTTTGCTGGCAAGGATAAGAATAAAACAATATTAGAGATATCGAAAAATATTGATGATCCCTCAAAAGTCGAAGATTTAATAGGCATGCTTGATGAAAGAAAAAAAGAGCCAATTGATTATAGAAGAACCGGGGTTGTTACATTGTTTACGGGTGTTGGTCTGTTTCTATCTGGTGTATTTTTTCTAGGTTCGGTGCTCAAGGGTGTTGGGGCACTAGTTGCTGCCATAGGTTTAGGGCAAATAATTGCTGGCTATCTTTACCCAAACACAAGTCAAGAATTAACAAATGCAGTTGAAGACTTCGAAAGGAAATAATTTTGGGGAAAGATCATAAAAAGCTCCTGAACAATCTAGAGAAACTTCGCAAGAATGCAGGGTTAACGCAACAGGAGTTATCTGAGAGTGCTGATGTTTCTAGAAAAAGCATCAACGCAATTGAGAATGGGATATATGTCCCCTCTACTGTTCTCGCTTTAAAAATTTCTAAAACTCTTGGATGTAAGGTAGAGGATTTATTCAGATTGCCAAATGATTAACACTGCAAGCGAAACTACTCCACAGTGATTGAGTGTTTTCGAACAGAGAATAAGATTTTCGTCATTTTTAAACTTTTTGTGAAATGTTTTATAAAACTTAATGTATTTTTCTTCCATACTTATAAAAGTAGCATTATCGATGTCCTGATGAGACCCAAGAAACCAACAAAAGTTAGTGCCATACCACCAATTCTTAAAAACATATTTGGATTCAAAAATGAAAAAACTAT
>Ga0255772_10002727_pt1 | contig 17167 bp, 9 predicted proteins | sample 071ome_34_FD_179970 | JGI IMG/M metagenome (GOLD analysis project Ga0255772, IMG submission 179970) | Coastal salt marsh microbial communities from the Groves Creek Marsh, Skidaway Island, Georgia - 071411BT metaG (version 2) | ecosystem: Environmental > Aquatic > Marine > Intertidal zone > Salt...
CACTGAGCGGCAGACCGACTAGGATACACACAACAAACAAACACACACAACACCATGATCAGCAACTACAACGGTTGGGCAAACTTCGAAACCTGGAATGCTGCCCTGTGGATCGGAAACGATGAGTTTCTCTACAATACTGCAAAGGCATGTGTAGAGTTCTGCTCTGAAGATGAGACCCCTTGGGATAAGTTCGTGCGCTGCATGATGGAGGGGCAAGTGGGTAAGTTCCTCGGTCAAACTGGCGACGGTGTTGAGTGGGACAACGTGAACATTGATGCCGATGAGATGAATGAAATGATGGCAGATCTTTGACCCATTCTTTACATCAACACCATGACTGACAAACAACTCAAACGCCTTGCACTTGCCAACGGTTGGATTAAAGAACGCAATGGCAGTAAGCATGAGAAATGGGTGCATAAATCAGGCAATGTGATGACTATTCCCTACAGACCAAAGGAACACACAGCACGACACATTGCGAGGCGATTAGTTACACTTAGCGCCTGACAGTAAGGTATACGGGGGGACAGTGATTTGTCCCCCTTATTTGTTAATTAGGGTCGCCAAGCGGGTTTGGGACTCCTACCCCTTCCCTAACCTACAAAAGTATCCAGACGACCGATAAATATATTTGAAAATTGATTTTTCAAAACCTTGAAATAGAAAAAATTTTCCCAGCAAAAAAATGAGCGAAAACCTTTTTGAAAACTTTACGGGTATATTAGAAAACTTTGATAAATTCTGCGACGAGTTTGAAAGTCGCGCCGCAGAGTCATTCATGAGAGGAGATACAAATAATGGAGAAGTCGTCAGAGCAGCCACAGCAAAACTTGGAGGAGAAACTCCTAGTGCTGTTACAGAGATTGGAGAGTCTGGAGTTGAGGGTATCTCAGTTGGAGAGACCGACGATTGCGTATAGACGCCCAACAGGGAGGGATTACGAAACATTGTCAGACACTCTAGATTATTTGCACAATAATGTAGAAGAATTACGTAATGCCAGTACCAGTACTTAATATATTTGCAAATACGGTAGGAGGGATTGGATTTATTCCACCAGCAGATGGATCTGCTGTTGCAAAATTATTACAAGAAAACCCAGACGTACCAAATTATTACGGGAGATTTTATCCGAAGAACACTGCGGATGAGTTAGATATCTATTCACCTTCGCTAACTACGGATACACCTCCCTGGATGCAATGGGAGGAGATGGGAGGCACTGATATCTGGATGATAGGAGGTGGTACATTTGGTGGAAGGGAGAAGATCATTGATATGCAAGTAGAGGTAACTCATATCAATGTATGGGATAGGGGATCATTTTTTGTAGATGATCAGAGTGTGCAAGCAATCTTAGGACCTGTTCCAGATGATGCATTTCATACTGAGAGGAGGAACTTATATTATAAGAAGTATAGTAGTTCATATTATAATGAATTGTATGAAGGCAGTACACCAGTTGGGTTATATGACGATCCTAAAGAAGCCGATACAATGGATCCTGGAATTGTAATAGAGAACAATTCAAGTCAATACTTACCAGACCTTTTAGCAAGTCCATTTGTTCTCAATGGTATGTTAGGATTATGTCAAGTCAGTGGAAAGATAACAGACTTTTCATTTTATGATCATGAGATGATTATAATCAATGGAACGAAGTTTGGTCAAGTACAATATGATACAGTAGCAAGGAATTATTACTTTGCGAATGCAACAACACCAGAAGAAGAGATTGATCTATTACAGAATGGATATGATGCAGATCGGTATGCTGAGATTTTTAGAGTCAGAAGTGATGGTGTATGGGTAAAGAAAGGTTTAGATATTGTACCAGATCAAGGTCAACCTGCATTGGAGACAAGTGATGGTAGACCAGATGCTGTGTATGGATGGAAGTTATTAGAACGTAATGGCAAACTCTATAAACCAGATGCATATTCATTTAAGGATTATTTGAAGATATCAGAAGGTGGAGATTCCTTTTGTCCTATATGGGATGAATTTACTAGTAATTCACCAGCATTAGATGCAGAAGGTCAACCATATACAGAATATGAAGCAGGTTTGATATATGATACAAGAGTATCAGAGTTAGATACAATTGTTATAACATTCAAAGTAGCATGTCAGACAATTATTATACCTGATGATGAATTAGAGTATGGATTTGAAGAAGAGGAAGAACTTGAGAATCTTCTTGATTTGGGACTAGAACAATATAGTTCAGAATTACTTTCAAATATTTGGTATTTCTATATGCCAGTAAGGTATAATCCAATATACTTGGGAGATATATTAAATACTTACATCAATAAATCAGCATCTGTTCAAGAAAATGGCTAAACCCGTCGCTTTACACGTACCAGTACCTTACCCAACCCACTTCCCATTCTTACCACCATTTTACAATACACCTGGAGTAGGTCATTCCGCTACTGTGTATATGAATGGTCTTCCTGTGCATCGAGTAGGAGACACATCTGATATTCATTGTATACCTGGCACAGTACCACCTGTATGTGATGTTGATATTGTTATTGAAGGTGCATATCCTACTGTGATTTGCGAGGGCAGACTCCTGGCACCTGTGGGAGCAAAGACAACTGGAGCATTTATCGCAGGTCCAGCAGCGACTACTGTGATTGTCAAAGATTAGTTTTTGTGGTATACTAATAAAGTCTTTTTGGAAAACATATGGCACGAAGTAAAATTGGTCTAAGTGGTCAGCAAATGATTGAGTCCACTCCTAAGTGTACTCGTCAGGGCAAGAGCAAGAATACAAAGTATGCTGCTACCTCTCGTAATAAGGCACGTAAAAAATATCGCGGTCAAGGCAAGTAATGAAAGATTTACTGTTCATCTCACAGGATAAAGAGATGGCACTCATTCAGGAGATGTCATACAAAATTCAAATGTCAGGTTGGGATATTCACCCCAGCAAGACATGTTTTTTGTGTGTTTCTCCTGATTACTCTAGTATTGTTACACAACATCTCTCGCATTCATTATCAATGGATCGGGAGATTTTTCATATAGAGGCAGTCAATGTGCCATTTCCTGATGAAAACCCTTCCGAGTACATGATTAACTTTGAGTTGAATTTTGCGGAATGGGTATTGGATTGGGATAACTTTGTACTTTGTGAGGCAGGTGTTATCAGAGGTGGGAACTATACTTGGATTACTCAGAGTATGGAAAAGTTCTCCGAGAAGAATTACTACACTTTATCTCTATGTGAGAATATTCATAGTAAATATAAGAGTGATCTGGTCTCATTGTATTATGATGACAATGGTGAAGATTTACATTTCTGGTGGGAGAGACCAAATAATCATTGGACCTAAGCGCCGAGCGAGAGGGATAGTAACCCCGTAAAAAGTTCTAATAAAACTTTCTAACGGAGAAAACCAATGGGACTATTTCCTGTAGACAAAAGTGAAGAGTTTGTACAAGAAGGTATGACACTGATCACCGAAACAGACAGTGATCGTCTTCTAGATGCCGCTGCAAGGAAGCGTAGAGCACAGAAGAAGGAAGAACTATACCCTCTTCCCGAAGACCGTCTAGAACGCCCTTGTGGAGGCGCGGGCGGATTTGATGATTATGTCGAGCGTTGGCACGAGTGAGATAAATAGAAACAGCCTATTGCTGTGTCTAAATGCCTACCTTTCAGACATTTAAGGATCTGAGTGTTACATTCAAGAAACATCCAGTTACGGATGACTTGGTAACTATTAAGGATAAGGCAGCGATTTCACAAGCGATCACTGCCTTACTTCTTACTAATAAAGGAGAAAGACCATTTCAACCTGATTTGGGATCTAATATCAAGCGAGTTTTATTTGAACCATTAGATTTTGGTTCTGCTGGTATTGTTAGAGGAGAAATTCTCTCAACACTAAAAAGATATGAACCAAGAATTGTAGTTCAAAATATTGGTGTATTTCCAGACTCCGTGAATAATGGATATAATGTTGAGTTGGAATATAAGATTATTGGTCGTGATGATCAGACAATAGCAGTAGAATTCGTTCTAGAGCGTACACGATAATGCCTTACACTCAGGTTGCCAATTTAGACTTTGCTGATATCAAAGCTGTTCTCAGAGAATACATGAGAGCACAGTCAGATTTTACTGACTATGACTTTGAGGGCAGTGCATTAGCGACTCTAATAGACACACTCGCCTACAACACTTATTATACGGCGTTTAACACTAATATGGTAGTCAATGAACTATTCATTGATTCTGCCACCCTCAGGGACAACGTGGTCGCCTTAGCGAAGCAATTAGGGTACAGACCCAAGTCGATCACGTCTCCGACAGCATATGTATCATTTGCAGTTGCATATGGCAACTCAACAACTGATACTGAACTTTCACTGAAGAAAGGAACAGGATTCATTGCTTCATATGATAATTCAATATATCAATATGTTGTAACTGAAAATGTGAAAGCACAGGTATCAAATGATCAAGCAATATTTGAAAATATTCCTGTAAGAGAAGGAACATTTGTAACAAATACATTTACTGTAAATAGTTCGTTACAGTCACAAAGATTTATATTAGATAACAAGAACATTGATACTAACACTATCCGAATAGAAGTATTTCCTACTGGTGGTAGTTTTAGCGAACCTTACACTGTTTCCGATAATATTCTTGATGCTAATTCAGAATCAAAAATATTTTTCTTAGATGAAATTGAAGATGAAAGATATGAAATTATTTTTGGTGATGGTATTTTAGGGAAAAAACTAGAAAACGGATCACGAATTGAAATTTCGTATATTACAACAAATGGACCAGAGTCAAATGGAGTGAAAACATTTGTTTTCTCTGGTGTTCTCGAAAATCCAGAAGGAGTATCACCAAACAACTACACAGTTACTATAAACTCAACGGTTGCTTCTTCTGGTGGTGAGGAAGTAGAATCTATCAAGAAGATTAAGTTCAATGCTCCAAAATCTTATGGAGCACAAGATAGAGCAGTAACAGCAGATGACTATGGTGCTATTGTCCGTAAGATATATCCAGCAGTAAGTGATATTATTATTTTTGGTGGCGAGGATCAAGATCCACCAGAATATGGAAAAGTTTTTATTGTACTAAAACCATCTGATGCTTCTTATCTAACTTCTTTTACAAAAAATCAAATTGTAGAAGAGTTACAAAAATATGTTGTAGCGTCTATCGAACCAGTAATTATCGATCCCTCCATACTTTATATTGAGATGTCTAGTAAGATTTACTATGACAAAAATAAAACAGATAAAACTCCATCTCAAATTAGAGATATGGCAATAGGATCAGTACAGTCATATTTGGACAATTCAAACACTGAAAAGTTTAATGGCAAGTTCAGATACAGTAAATTTATTGGTGTAATTGATGACTCTGATGTCTCTGTAAATTCAAACCTAACTGAGATAACAATGAGGAAAGATTTTTATCCTCAGTTAAATTCTACCTTCTATTATGAAATTTGTTATCAAAATGCATTTGATAAAGATTGCGAAGGACCAACCCTTTCTACAACTGGTTTTAGGGTTACTGAGTATCCTAACTTTGATGTTTATCTCGAAGATAGGGATGGTAAAATTGTCCTATATAGACTAGATAGCGTAACTGGCGAGAAAGTTGTTCTTGACAGCGAAGTTGGTGATATTGATTATGAAAAAGGCGAATTAAAAATGTACGCTTTGACTATTATCAAAGGTAGTTTCTTTGATAATAGAATTTCTGTTAGGGTAAAACCATTGTCTAATGATGTCAAGGCACTCCGTGAGGTATATCTTGATGTTGATGTTGCTAATTCATCGTTCACTGCATACAAAGAGTAAGTAAATGCCTGCTAAGACTAAGAGAATTTCAACTCTAATTGAGTCTCAACTTCCTTCATTTATTTCTGATGAGTACGAACTTTTTGCTAGGTTTGTAGAGAAGTATTATGAATCACAAGAAGTTCAAGGCGGTCCTTTAGACATTGCTAATAATCTTTCAACTTACTTAGATATTGATTTTTATGAGAAGGATATTCTCAAGCAAAATGATGTTTTGGTTGGAAACATAAGCGAAACTGATACTTCTATTACATTAGAGGATGCATCATCATTTCCAGAAAAAAATGGTTATGTAAGAATTAATGATGAAATTATATTTTATGCATCCAAAGTAGGAAATGAGTTACAAGAGTGTTTTAGAGGTGTTAGTGGAAATACTAAACTAGGAGATCTGTATTCTTCTAGCAATTTTCAAAGCACTGATGCAGGTGCTCATTACTCTGGGGCAACTGTTTATAATATAAGCAATTTATTTCTTTATGCATTTGTAAAAAACTTTGAATCTCAATACTTAGGATCATTCCCAGAAAAGTATCTTAAAGGTGAAGTAGATAAGAGAACTCTTATCAAAAACATTCAAAAGTTCTACAAATCAAAAGGAACTGCGAGTTCTATCAAATTTATATTCAATACTATTGTTTCTAGAGAACCTAATGATTCTCCAGAAGTATACAATCCTAAAGATTTTACATATAAGGTTTCAAAATCTGATTGGATTAGTGCATATGCCATCAAAGTAAAAGTTTTGAGTGGAGATCCAAAATCTTTAGTAGGTCAAAGAATTGTTCAACCAGAGACTGAAGAATATGGATTTATTTCTGCAGTTGTAGATAATGTAAAAGAATCTGGTAATTATGATGGCGAACAAATTTGGGATATTATTTTAGCACCAGAGACTGTAACTGGAAAATTTGCTGTTTCGACAAAAACAACACTAACAAGAAATCTAAGTCAAAATGATGGTGTTGGAAAACGTGTAAATGTATTCTCTACTGTTGGATGGGAAAATACAGGAAGTATTTTAATTGGATCTGAAGTCATTACATTTGAAGAAAAAAATGTAACTCAGTTTACCATCAAAAAAAGAGGAAACATTACATATAATCATTCAGAAGGAGATTCTGTATATAAACCAGTTATCTTATCTTCGGGCAATGTTGAATTGCTTTCTCTCGGTATTGTATATAATTTTGATATTACTGATGGTCAACCACATTCATTTGAAGGAGATCAGGTACAAGTATCTAATCCTGGATTTGAAACATCGGACCCCAAAATTGTAAACTCTGGTACAAATGTTTCTAGATGGGTTCTTTACAATAATCAAAATGTAAGTATTCCTACAAACACAACTTTACAACAATCAGTTGATGATTTGTCTACTGATGTTTCTGCTATTTTTGCAGATGATCAATATTATTATATCACATCTTCAGGATTTCCATCACATGATATCTTGACTGGTTCTGATGTATCTGAAACCCTTTTAGATCAAAATATTCTTCGCATTATTAGAAAGAATGCAATCAGAACTACAGAAAAGTACAAAACTCCAAAGGTTGATACTGGCATACTTCTAAATGGTATAAGAACATATAGTTATAAAGATACCGAAAGTATTCGTTATGGTATCTTAGAATCGATTGATGTTGATGTTAGAGGTAGTGGTTATATAAAACCACCATTTGTTTTACTTGATGGAGTTCCAAATAAAGCAAGAGCAATACTTTCTGGATCTGTAGTAGAAAGTTATGTTGTAGACACTACAGAAGTTTTTCGTAGAAATCCTTTAGTAGAAGTAACTTCTGGTAGAGGAGCAGTTATTCGTGCAATTGTTACTGGAGATGAAATTACTAGTTTGGTAATTGATAACCCTGGAGAATACTATTCTTCTCCACCACTAGTTGTTATCAGTGATTCAAATGGTAGAGGTAAATTTGCAGATTATACTGCTACTGTTAATACCAATGGACAGATAACAGGATTTACTCAAAATGCAACTGGAAAGTTTTATAATCAACAAACGGTAAGAGTTGATATTATTCCTGTTGGTTCAGGTGCTACTGCAAAACCAGTTCTAACAGAATGGAATTATAATAGATACGAAAAACTAAAGAATGATCTAGACACTGAAAATGGATATCTTTTTCAGAATTATACTTCTTCTTTAGAATATGGATATGGATATGTTGCAAATCCAAAATCACTAAGAATATCTAAAAATGATAATTTGAACCTTGGTGACACTGAACCAGCAACAAAAACCCACTCCCCAATCCTAGGATTTGCTTATGATGGGAATCCTATCTACGGTCCATTTGGATATCAAGATCCCCTAGATGATGTTTCCAATGTAATTAGAATGACTTCTAGTTACAGTTTGAATAACACTAGATCTAAAGGACCACTTGTTTCTAGTTATCCATTAGGAACATTTGTAAATGATTACACTTATAATCATAAATCAGGAACACTTGATGAAAATAATGGAAGATACTGTGTAACACCTGATTATCCAGAAGGAACGTATGCGTACTTTATTACGATTGATGAGAACCAAGAACCACAGTTCCCATATTTAATTGGAGAAAATTATTATTCATTGCCAGTTTCTAGTAACTATGATTCTCCAATTACACAAAATGAAATACCAAAAAGAGCAAAAAGATTTTTCTCTCCTGGTATACCAAGAAATGGCGAGGGAGTATTTGCACAAATTGCAGATGTTAGATCTGGAACTGTAGATGCTATCACTAGTGTAAAATCATCAGATAATTTTTCTGTAAATTCAAGAGTATATTTTGATAATAGAGGTTCTTTTGGTAATAGTGCAGAAGCATTAGTAGAGTCTGTAAAAGGTAAAACTGTATCATACTTAGATAGTTTCGAAAACAAAGTAGTAAAACTTACTACCATTCAAAATGCTTACTTGTTTACTGATGATATTCTTCGTCAACCATCATCACAAGCTTCTGGAACTATTGTAGGCAATATAGAGAATGATAATGTTATTGTTCTAAAAGATGTTGTAGGAACGTTTGATAATACAGGAACATTTTCTGCTGATATCAAAACCTTCTTCTTATTACTAGATCAGAAAAGTTCTTTTACTAAAGGAGCTACAGTAAGTCTCACTGATGGTATCAATGCTGCTGTAGCAACAGGAGAAGTTCTGAATGGAACAAGTCAGCAAAACACACTAGAGATAAAAGTATTATCTGGAGATTGGTTAGAGTTTAATGATCCAGATTTTGATTATTTTTTACAGTCCGATGATTTCTTCAATACATCTGGTTCAAGAGTAGTAACTCTTACTTCATTAAGTGATAATCTAGAACCATTTGAAGTAAATCAAAGTGTCGCTTTAGTAGAGACTACAGAAAATCATGGTCTTGGTATAGGTGACAGTGTTAGTATTGACATATTCCCAAATGATAGCGAGAAAACAAAAACATATTTTGTAAGAAATAGGTTATATCAAGAAATAACTCTAAAAACTCCAGAGTTTAGTACTACTATTGATGATACTGGTGTAGGAAGATTCCAGATTCTAAATGGTGGTGCAGACTACACCCCAGGTTTATATACTGATGTTCCTCTTACTGGTGGAGATGGTACTGGTCTTACTGCTAATATAACAGTATCTTCTGCTGGTATTGTTTCTGATGTTCAGATTGAAACAAAAGGATCTGGATATACTAAAGCAAATTACCTTAGTGTTGAAGATGATCAATTAGGAAGAGCATTAGCATCACAGAGCACATCTAGACTAACTTTGTATGTTGATCATGTTGGTTATGGAAAAGGTTCTACCAGATTGATTGTATCGAGTTCTGTTGGATTAGTCGAAGGGGATTTGATTAAAGTTGGGGATGAGGTGCTTGAAGTATCATCTATTAGTGGTAAAACTCTAACGGTTTTGCCAGGAAGAGAGAATACAGAACAGTCAGATCATTATAACGATCAACCAGTCTCTTTATACAAAGCAAGTTATAATTTCCCAGAAAATTATCAATTATCAAATTCTTCTGGATCTGGATATGTAAAATCATATGATCAATCAACACAAAAAGCATTGATTGTATTTAATTACAATATTGGTATATCAAATGCAGAAATTATAAACATCAATACATCTTTCTTTGACGCAAGTCAACCATCCAGAACTGTTTCCGTTAAGTCAGTAGAACCAATTGAATATAAGTTTGAATTTTCAGAAGGTGATGAAAACGGACAAGATGGTGTGGACTCTGTATTTGTTGTAAATCCTATTATTGAAATACAAGAATATTATCGTTATGTTTTTGACACTTACCACCCATCAATGAATGGAATTTCTTTTGATGTAAGTCCAAGTAAAAATTATAACATAATTACCGAAGAAAAATTAGTATCAACAATTGCACCTGGAAATCCAGGATCTTATACAGAAGTAAAATTTGGATTTGGTTCTAGAATTGCAACTAATCAATATACCAACAAAGTAGGAACAGATTTTAGCAATTTCTATTACTTTGATAAAAATGGAATAGTAGATTCTGATGGAAAGTATTTGACTATTGTTCAAGATCCTTTACAAGGACAAAAAACTGTAAATTATGTAACTCCAAATAGATTTGTATATGATATCGATTCTCCTCCACTTTGGGATGGATCTGGTACTATTACATACACCACATCTGGACAGTTTGCCGTTGGTGAAATCAATTCATATAAAATTATCAATTTAGGATCAGATTATAAAAAGACACCAATTATTACTGGTGTTTATCCAAACTCCAATTTTATAGCAACTGCTACAGTTGTATTTGACGAAGAAACAAAATTAATTACAGGAATTGATATTGATACAGTTGGGTCTAACTATTCAAAACCAAAAGTTGTTGTAGTTGATGGAGATGGTGAGGATGTAGAATTTGAAGCAGTTGCTTCTGATGGAAAAATATTTTCACTAACTGTAAAAAATCCTGGTCGTAACTATACATATGCTCCAATAGTAAACATTATAGAAAGTGATGTAGAAGCATATGTTGATAGTTCTACTATTGGCATTCCTCAAAGTGTGAGTATTATACAAAATGGAGGAGCATTCCACCTCGATAAAACTATATCTTCAGATTTTACTTCAAAATATACCGTTTCACTAACAACACCAACCATTGGAACATTTGCAAAAGGTGAGACTGTAGTACAAACAGTAAATGGTACAGAAGTACTAAGAGCAAGAGTATCTGAATCGAGAGTAGGATCAAATTTATTAAAAATAGAAAACGTTGTTGGAACTATTAGAGAAGATGTACGTATTACAGGTCTTGTTTCTAACAGCACTGGTACAGTAAAATCTGTATTTGTTTCTACACTAAAAGAAAATATTACTTCTTCTTATGATAATATCGGTTACTTCAAATCTGATAGAGGTAGACTTGGTGCAGAAAATCAAAAATTACTAGATAGTTTCTTCTATCAAGATTATTCTTATGTTGTAAAATCTAAGACTCCAATTGATCAATGGAGAGATTTAATCAAGTCTACAACTCATCCAGCTGGATTTAGACTATTTGGTCAAGTTGACATTGAGACATCTTCTGGCACTGAGATGCCAGTTGACACAACAAAGTCTAGTCATTTTAGTATTGTACAATTATGGGATCCTAACAAGAATAAAATTACTGTAGAAAATACTAGAAGAACTGTTACTCAAATTGTTCAAAAAGTAGAAAATACTAGAGAAATACAAGGACTTGGTTCTGTCTCCTCAACAGAATTCAACTTCAATGAATCTGTTGCGTTTACTTTCAGGATTTATAACAATGCTCCTGGATATTATGATGATGTTATCGCTGATGGTAAATCATGGTGGTCAAAAAACTCTTTCGATGGATACTATGATAATGACGGTAGACTACAAGGAACAACAACTTTCCAACTAAGAAATAATAACGATCAAATATTCACACCACCAAGTGCTAAGAATTTAGTTGTTACTTTAGATGGTGTTCTACAAGAACCAGAAGTAGCATATACAATTTCTGGTAATAATATTATTTTCTCTCAACCACCACTGGGTCCAAACCAAAAATTAACTGGTGCTAATCTTTCCGAAACTACAGATTATTCTGGAGTAACTTTCTATGGAAGATATTTTAGTTTCAAAGATAGTCAATATAATAACAAACATTTCAGAAAATTAAGAAATATTTTCCAACGTAGTGGAAGGTGGTTAGATGCTGCTAATCAGATTGAAAGAAATATAGAATTTATTGTTGGCGAATCTGTTGGATATGGCAGAGAGATTTATCCATCTCTTGATTGGAGCACAAAATTAGATGATTATCAAGATAATATCAGAAATATCTTAGATGCATATCAGCACGACATTAGATTTGGCGGTAATGTAAAAACTGCTGATTACAGTCAGATATTTGTTGATGATAGTGATTTCTCTTACTTGACTACCAACAAAACAGAATCTCTAGATATTTTTAGATACGCTACAAATTTAGCACGTCTTGCTGTTAGAAATTGGGATCTTACTTTAGAGGTAAATTATTTACAGGGATCATTTAAACTTTCTGTAGAATCTACAAAAGATCTTGCTGTCGGAATGCATATTAGTTCTGGTCAAGCATATCCAGCAGGAACAAAAATTGTAGCGATTGATAGTGAAACACAAGTAACATTATCGAATGCAGCACTATCTAATTCTGGTGGTGGTGGCGGTGCTCCTGTTGGTGACACTATTCTAGACGGAGATACTGATGGTGACGCTATTGTTCCTACTAGCACTTTGATTATTGAACCAGGAACTACTTATACAGTAAATGAAGGAGATACTGTAGGAGTTCCTTCTTCTTTCTCTGGAGCTGCTACAGCAACGTTCTTCTTTAGCAGAATTAATAGTGGCAGATATTATGATGCATCAGATCTAATTGAAGCAAATAGAGAATGGATTGCTGCTCAGTCATTATGTGATGCTGAAGTTGAAGAAGCATTCCCAACATCATACACTTACTGGTATGAAAATCCAAGGGATTTTTGGAATCCAGTACTGAAGTATATTGATGCTGTAGTATATCATCTAAGATATGGAGGAAATAAAGATGTTGCAGAATATTCATATACTGCAGATTTTACTCCACCATCAGCACTTTTATATGCACCATATTCACTTGCAGAAAGTTTAGTTGATTCAGAAGATTTTATATTGCAGCATTCTACTATTGTAAAGACTGCTTTGAGTAAAGCTACTGATTATATGATTCAAGCAATGAGAAATACGCTTTCTGGTAGACCACCATCAGATAATAATTGGTCATCGTTTGTTCCAGATGCTTATCAAGATCCAGAAGTTATTGTTGATACACAAATTCCCGTTTGTGCTGATGTTGCAAGTACTCTCAATACTTTTAGAGATATTTTAGAAGAAACACTACAAGGAAACTACACTACAGAGATTGTACCTGCAAATGATACAAAAACTGGATATTGGACTTCATTGAAACCATATGTAAATTATACTCTAATTCCAGATCCAAATTTACCATATAATGGAGAATGTGATGATGTTGTCTCATCTATAGATTCTTTATATGATAATCTTGATGACATATTTAATGGTGTGTCTTACACAAGATCTCTTCCAGATTATATTGATGGAGAAAACAAAATCTTTGAATTGTATTGGGAAGATGGATCTGGAGTATTCACTGAAGAAGATGAAGATTTATTTGTAACAATAAATGCTGTCTTACAGAGACCAAAATACAATGCCGATTATCCTGGAGAAGATTCTTATTATATTGATAGAACTACAGTCCCCAATAAAATAGTATTTGATGTTGCTCCCATTTGGGATCAAGATTTTGGTGCTAAGAGTATTGGTGAACCAACTGCAGTCGAAAATGTAATTGGTATCGGTGTTGGTAATTACAAGAGACTTACTATTGATAAATCCCTTCTTGATGGAACTAGAGTAGGACCATTCTTGATTTTAGATGTAGAAGATAACACTGTAACTAATATTGAAGAAAAAGAATATCTTTATGTCTTTGTTGATGGTATTTTGCAAAGAGAGGGATATTCGTATACTGTTGTTGGTCCAAATATCTACTTCAATGTTCCCATCAAAGAAGAGATGAATATTGATATGCGTCTCTTATATGGAAGAGAAGTTGGTCAACTTCTAAATCTTTATGATTTTGAACCAGATAGCTACTATGCTTATGGTGAACTAGCATTACAAGCTACCAATACTGTTCTTGATCAAATAGAATCCAACGTCTGGAGAGGAGATGAAGCTGGTAAAAGAATTCATTGTCTCCAATATAATCAAGATACAACCTACAACGTTATTGGAGAACTATACAATTCATATAGAACTGATGGTGAACTTACATATAGGGTAAAATCTCAGTCTTCTAAATTTATAGAAGAGCAAGATATCATATTTGCTATTGCTGGATCTTATGATACTAGGATTACAATTCCTTGGAGTGATTTTTCTTCCGTAACTTTATCATATGAAGAAGATGAAGTTGGAAGAAAAATAACAAAAACAGATAATATCTGGTATGGAACTTCATTACGCAGATCTTATAGATCTCCATTTGTAAATCTAGCAACAGGAGATCAGATTAAAATAGATGGACAGGATAAGTTTAGAAAAATAAAAACTCTTCCTAGTACTGCTACTAGTAAAGAAGGCAGAAGAAACGAACAAATAACTAATAATATTTTTGGTACGGTTTCAGTAGAATCTTATGCTGGCATCACTCGTGGCGAAGGATTGTCAGTTGTTGCCATCATGGAAACTGTGGATGATGGAAATGGCAATGAGGTTCTTACTGGCAGAATTGAAAGACTTGAGTGGAATCAGAGAAGTTATGAACCAATAACTCAACCAACAGCATATCAGTATTATACTCCACCAATTTTAGAATTTGAACCACAAAATGGTGATGGTGGTGGAGCTCGTGCATTAGTAAGTGTTTCTAAAGGTCAAGTAGTCAGTGTAGACTTGATCAATCCTGGATCTGGTTATACTAAAGCACCTATAGTTAGAGTTGCACGAAATTATACGGTTCTAAAAGACAGAGATATTGGTGTTTCTTTAATCAATAATAGTTTTGAAGTTTCTCTATCTCCTTTTAGTCTTGTCGTAAGTTATTCTCTTGATATAACTTTAGAAGGTCAAGGAGACTTAGTAACTTCTAGTGCATTTGTACAAATGCCAGGTGAAGATGAAACTCTGAACAATCTAGAAAATAGATTGATTACGCTTTTTGTAAAAAAAGATGTAGATGTATCAGATTTAATTTTATCAAAGCAGATCACTATCATTCCTGCTACTAGCGTTGATACTGTTACTATTCCTCAACCTACCAAGAATTCATATGCAATCTCTGTACTTGAACTAGAAAGACCAGCAGCACTCAGCGAATCAATCGTAACAGATATTAGAAATAGAGAGTTTGTTAGTGTAATAAACACCGTAATTACAAATCCACTACTATCTAATGTCAATCAGTATGAAGTTGGTGCTTATCTTGACATTGATGCTCTTCTTACAGATACTATACTATACATTCCAGACACTACTAAATTCAGTTCTAATGGAATACTTTTAGTTGGTGATGAAATAGTAAGATACTCAAGAAAGCTTAGTGATCGTTTCCTTGATGTAGAACGAGCACAAAAAGGAACAACAGCACAATTCTGGCCAGCTGGAACGTTCCTTAGACAAATTCCAGATCTAGTATCTGTTGCATTTGGTGGAGTTGCTTCAATTCAATCCGAATCTTCTGTAAGTTTTGATGCTACCAGTGCTAAAATTGAGATTGTATTCAATTATGAATTTGGAGATAACGAAGATAGCATAGTAACATTAGAAGAACCAACAAAAAATAGCGAAGCAGTTAGGTTCTTACCTGGATCTGGAATTTATGACAGATATGTAGAAACTATCTACATGTCAGAAGATATTCTTACAAGATCTGGAATAATAACTGGCGTTGATGTTACTGTCGTAGAACAAAGATCTAATACAGTAACAGTACGTAACATAGAATTTGGTAGTGATGATTATTTTGTTGGAAACTATGAACCATTCAATGCAGGACCAAATATTGGAAATCTAGATACAGTGTCTTGGGATTCTGGAGAATCGTTTGTTTCGGGTGTGTCAATTGAAGAATATGAGTTACATTATAATTCTTTGACAATTCAAGATTTTACAGATAGAAAACTTTCCAGTTACACTATCTCCAGAGACTATGTAAACCTCGTCAATCCATCTATTCAAAATCCAGTACAACATGTAGCTGGTGGTACACCAATTGGCAGCAGTGTAAATGTACACTCTACTCACTTCTTCCCAAGTTCTGGATACTTCTACCACTCAGATGGAACAAACTATGGTATTGTATACTATGGTTCTAAGACTTCATCTAGTTTTGAAGATTGTGTGAATTATAGAGGTAACTTTGCTATTGGTCCTAACTCTGATATTATACCATATACTGGATCAGAATCTAGTTTTGTTACTCCTGTATATCAAGAACCACAGTTAGATTTGAACTTTGCGAATGCCAAGTCACTCAACAACCAAGTGACAAATTCAAATCCAATTACGTTCTCTAGAAATAGCATTGCTACTTACGTTGATGAGAATGGCATTATTCAAACTGCTCAGGCAAATGAGGCAAGATTTACTCATGATTCAAATGGCAATTCTCTTGGATTGTTGGTGGAGGAGGAGAGGACGAATTACGTTTCAAATTCTTTAAATAGTGATTTTCTGTACACATCTCCTAAGCAATTTTACGAACTTGGGTTTGGTGGATTTTCGATGCCTGCAGGAACCAATCATAATTTATGGAATAGAAGTAATCTGGATCAATATGGGGTATGGTGGACCGTAACATTCTATCTCTATGATACTGCGGATAATGATGTCAAGGATTATTTGGTAGTTGCTTCACAATATTCTTCTACAACTAGTAGAAGTACAACAGTAGATGGTATTACTCTTACTGCAACAGGTCAAAATGCTCTTGATCCCACAATTACAAATTTAGGGGGAGGATTGTACAAATGCACGGCTATTGTTAGAAATGGAAACTCAGGGGCTACTCCCAGCATATATGTGCGGGCATTAGGCACCTTCTCTGGTGGTGAAAAATCTCTTGTTTCTCATATACAAGCTGAACGTGGGAGATTTCCCACTTCCTACATCCCCACCAGCGGAAGCACAGTAACAAGACAACGCGATGCCGTCAACATTCTCGGAACAAGTTTTACTGCTCTTGGATTT
>Ga0255772_10002728_pt1 | contig 17167 bp, 14 predicted proteins | sample 071ome_34_FD_179970 | JGI IMG/M metagenome (GOLD analysis project Ga0255772, IMG submission 179970) | Coastal salt marsh microbial communities from the Groves Creek Marsh, Skidaway Island, Georgia - 071411BT metaG (version 2) | ecosystem: Environmental > Aquatic > Marine > Intertidal zone >...
CATGCCATTGATAACGACGGCAACGAGTTAACCATTAAGCGTGACATTGTGAGAACACCACCTCCTCCGCCACCTGAGAAAATAGAAAAACAGTAAAATTGAATGACTCTGCCTTGTTCTGAAACCCAAGTAAGCCAACATCAGAACAAGGCATGACACTTCCTACCCAGCTTCAAACAATTCGTTACAAAGATCACACTTTAAGATATCCAGAATCCCTCAAAACCTGTACCCGAAAGTATATTTCCACACCTAACAAAAGGATATACATAAAGGGATACATTTAGATTATGGATAATCAGGAAAAAAATACGCACACATCACGACGAGTAAGAATACTCGCTTCAGGTATCACTCTAGGCACATTACTATCAGGCTGTAATTTATTGGATGACGATGATAAATCCAATACTGACCCGCAACCTGCCTCTGTAATTTCTTTTTCCGAACCCATTAGCAGTGAAAGTAATTGTGCAGAAGGAGGCATTCGTTTTCTAGCGGGTACAGATAGCAATCGTAACGGAATACTTGAAAGCTCTGAAACCAGTGAAACTCTTTCCATTTGTAGTAGTGCAATAACCGAAGAAGTCATTAATGATCTAATTAGTGTCACACAAATAGGATATGGTGATGTTCGTTGCTCTACTGGTGGGTTCAGCGTATCAACACAATCAAACGACAGCGAGGAGATTGTCTGTAATCCAGCCACGTCAAACGATGACTCCATTGATTTAATCGGCTCCTTATCTGCGTCACCCGCAAACCCAGAAGTAAATTCCGAAGTCACACTTTCAGTAACACTGGCACGCATAGCAGAAGAAGGTGAAGTATTCAGTTATCAATGGGAACAAGTAGGATCAGCAGAACCTATAGAAAATAATACAGCTAGCTTAAGCATCACGACCCCTGAAACACCTGCCACCTTGATATATCAAGTCACTGTTACCAGTAGTTTGAATCAAGAAGAGAAAAGTCAAATATCATTAACTGTCTCAGACGCCCTTCAAGCTGCAACAACAAATGCAATAAGTACCAGCAGTAAGCAAATATTTATCCCTAACAACTATGAGCAATCCAACGAGCAGCCTCAAGGAGACTTTGATGGTGCCGTATTCTTTGCCAGCCAAAATTCACTTCAGGCACAGTCAATTTCTGCCAGCTCTGATACCCAAACCAGTACCCGAGAAGTAGCTGCATTTGTTGCTCAAAGACCAACGTTTAACTCGGGAAGCGACTCACGAAGTGTTCTAGACAACTTTGCAAATCAGATAAATCTGGATAATCGTTTCACCAACATTAATGTATCCACCTCTCAACTATTTAGTGGCAGCATCTCGTTGGGCAGTTATCAACTGACACTGAACACCAGTATGGCCCCAACAGAACTAGGCAATGAACTGATTCAAATACTAGCTTTTAACAAACTAGGAGGCTCTATAACTGGTTTGCCATCAGTGACAGAGAACGAGAATTCGTACTCTAGTTATCGTTTGTTTATGACGATTCTATACCTAGACAAGTCAACATCCGATCAATCAGATGATGAACTTCTTCTGATAAGTAGCCTTGTCGCCGAAACTCAGTTTGAGAGCTTTTCAAGCACAATCAGTGGGCTCGTAGATGGGACAAACATTGCTAGTCCGAGTGATACCCTCAGCACTCAACAAGAAAGTTTCGTAGCAAGTTCAGATCAAGATAAAGCGGATTTTTTATTCGTGATTGATAATTCAGGCAGTATGTTCGACGAACAACAAGCCGTGGCCGATGCTGCCGATGCCTTTATTGCCAGAATAGAGAACACAGGGCTTGATTATCAAATTGGTACAATTAACACCAGTAGCGTTATTGAACTGGCTGATACTAATGCAAATGGTAAATTTACCAGCGACCTAACTGAATTTAAAAACGACGTAATTAATCAAGGCACAAATGGTTCATCAACTGAAACAGGGATTTACAATTCAGAACAGGCGCTTCAATCTCAAGCACTAGGAGACACCCAAGACGGGATAGTCACACTGGAAGGTTACCCGAGAGAAAATTCTTCTCTTTCTGTTGTCTTCTTAAGTGATGAACCTAGCCAATACACAAGAAGAAGTGACGGTACCTTTGATGTAACGAATAATCTGTTCTTAGATCGAAACTATCGTGTCTACTCCATTGTTCTTCCTGATACTCAGTTATGGACTGACAGTCAGTATGATGACCTGGCTTTGGTATCAGGTGGCTCGGTTGCGAATATCAGTGACGTAAGTACTTTTGAAACCATTATGGATGATATCGCAGTAAAAGCTGGAGCGGCATCCAGTTCATTTAAACTGATTAACACGCCTATCTCTGGTTCCATTATTGTCAAAAACAATGGAATACTTGTGCCACAAAGCAGAAGCAACGGATGGAATTACATCAGCCAATCCAATTCTGTGGTTTTCTATGGCAACAGTATTCCTCAAGAAAGCGATAGTATCGAAATAACCTACGATACTATCGTAAGTAATGCAGTTATTACGCCCTCTCTTGTTAATTAAACAACGCGGAGCGACTTGAGAACAGGCTAGCCTCAATAAAGGCTCAGCCTGTTACTTCATTATTCATAAAAGAATAGCGTCACTCAGGAGTTCATTCCGCGTTCCAAAACCTGATACAAAACAATCACTCATAGCGCTTCAACAAACATTTCGCTGGCAACAATCAACATTCTGGTATTCAATTAGAGTCAATGTAATCAAAAAACATTTTGGACGCTGATACAGTTTCTTCGTTGTCGGCAAACGCTCCACTGCAAGGATTCAACTATGTCGTTTGATGAAATCTATTTGAAAGCCAATATTCGCGCGGTTCATGATTGGCCAAAAGAAGGCATCACCTTCCGTGATATTACCCCTCTGCTTCAACAACCTAAGCCATTCCGTATGGTCATTGATGCGTTAACACAACGTTATATCAATCATGACATCGACCGTATTGCCGCGATTGATAGCCGAGGTTTCCTGATTGGTTCCGTACTGGCGTATAACCTCAATAAGCCACTGGTTTTGGTTCGTAAAAAAGACAAACTGCCACCGCCCGTGATTTCGGAGAGTTATGATCTTGAATACGGTTCTGCAACCGTAGAGATCCAGAAAGGTTCCTGCAATGAAGGCGATAAAGTATTAATTGTCGATGATATTGTTGCGACCGGCGGCACCATGATGGCAGCCAGCACCTTGTTAAAATCCATGGGAGCGGAAGTCATTGAAGCCGCCGCGCTGATTGATTTACCCGACTTAAACGGCTCCACTCAACTTCAGAACATTGGCATTGGCGTTTACAGCCTGTGTGCCTTTGAAGGTGAAAGTTAGGGAACCTTCCTTAGCTGTATTGAACTCCCAAAAAGAGAAAGCACCATTTATCGGGTCTTTCTCTTTTTTTATGCTTTGTCCTTTTATATTTTCCAGTCTCGACTAAGTTATTCATTACTGTAGTTTCAATAAGTTAGAGATATCTTTTGACAACGCCTATCAAGAGAGATCGATTTCCTCCTGATTTAGTATCAGGAAAAGACATGGAGAGTTAGTTTATGGACATCCATCTCGAATCGTTAAGTAATGCTGTTATTACCCCTATCCTCAATACCTTGAGTCAGCATGTCGAGCTGCCAAAGCTAACCAATTACTACCTTCTGACCGCAGCAGCCATTGGCTTAAAACGCAATCTCAGCTTATTTCATAGCGAACATGGCAGTTATGGTTTGTTTCATATTACTGAGAAACAACATCTTAAACTTTGGGATGAAAATCTAGCGAAAATCCCCGATCTTGCTTCTAAAATACGCGGTCTTGCTAGCCAGCATCAATTTTTACAATCCCCTCATCAAGAACTTAGCATCAATCTAAATTACGCAACCGCCATCGCTGCTTACGCAATCAGCTTGAATGATCAGGCATTTAAGGTGGGCTTACCGCTCCATAAGGAAATTGCCTTGTTTAATTCTGTGTTTCCGGGCTTTAGAGGGATTAATAGAAAAGAATGGTTGAGAGCACATACTATGATGACGACTGATAAACCTGCAACCACTCTGCTGTCATCCCATTCAGGAAATTCTGACGTTGCCGTTTGTGCCTAGGGAACCTACAAATAAAAAATTACAATTCAAGCTAATAAAGACGACCAATAAGTTGAGGCAACACTGTCTCTACTTTCTGAATTCTTGAACCCAAAGTAACAGGCAGGAAGCCAGCCTCAACCAGCTTATTCACTTCGTATTCAATAAACCCGCCTTCCGGACCAATAGCCATTACCAAGGGTTCTTCAATATTGCGCGGACATTCATGCTCGACATACGGGTGAGCGACGATGGCCTTTTGACCAGCTACTAATTCAGGCAAACGATCTTCCACAAAGGGCTTAAAACGTTTTTCCAATTGAATGGTCATTGGCACAGTATCCACAGCCTGCTCTAAACCCAACTGAACATAGTCATCTAATTGATTTAGGAATGGCGACTGCCAATAACTTTTTTCCACCCGATAGGAATTAATCAACACCAAGTGCCGCACACCCAAGGCCGCTAGATTCTGAATTATTCGACGAAGCATTTTTGGCCGTGGCAACGCCAACACTACCGTCAAAAGAAGTTTCTCGGGAGGCTGCTGATAAAAGGCCACCGACAGATCAGCTTGATGACCATCCTCTGTCTGATCAATGGCATCGACAGTTCCCTGACCGATCAAACCACCGACCATACCTACTTTAAGTTGGCGACCAGGTTCGGCTTTATGTATCTCGAATATATGTTTCGCTCGGTGGTCTTTGAGAGAAGCTCGATTATCAGAAATAAAATCTTCAGGTGTTAGAAGTATCAGGTTCATTACACTAATCAGCTTAAATTGAAAGTAAAAACAGAACTCATTCTATAAGAACCTTAAACAAAAATGCCTCTTAGTTACGAGGCATTTAAGTGGACGAAAAGATTTACAACATCAGATTACAGCTTTAAAGATCGACGTCTGTGTTCATCTTTTTTCGCTTGCTTAACCGCTTTACGCTCTTCCATTGATACACCAATGTGCTCAATGCCTTGCGCCTTAGCTAAAGCGATTTGCTCCTGACGTGTTCTGGCACGGCTACGAGCATCTTCCGTCAACGAATCGTAACAACGAGGACAAGAGACACCATCTTCAAACTTTTCAGAAGCTTTATCTTCTTCTGTGATCGGCATTCTGCAAGCATGGCAAAGCTCAAACTTACCTTTAGCCAGATCATGATCCACCGTTACACGGTTATCAAAAACAAAGCACTCGCCTTTCCACATGCTTTCTTCTTTAGGCACTTCTTCCAAATACTTGAGGATGCCACCTTCAAGGTGATACACCTCTTCAAACCCTTCCTTCTTCATAAAAGAAGAGGCTTTTTCACAGCGAATACCACCCGTACAGAACATAGCAACCTTCTTATGCTTGGTTTTATCTACGTTCTGACGAACATAGTCAGGAAACTCACGGAAAATCTGAGTATCAGGGTTCACTGCATTTTCAAAGGTGCCCACTTCCACTTCGTAATCATTACGTGTATCAAGCAATATTACCTCTGGATCAGAAATCAGCGCATTCCAATCTTTAGGTTTGACGTAAGTACCCACTACGTCGTTAGGATCGATACCATCAACACCCATGGTAACGATCTCCTTCTTAAGCTTTACCTTCATACGATAGAAAGGCTGGTTTTCATCGAAGGACTCTTTATGTTCTAGTGCCGCTAGACGAGGGTCATTTTTCAGGTACGCTAACAAAGCATCGATCGCTTCACGGGTACCCGCAACTGTGCCGTTAATGCCTTCATTCGCTAGCAACAAAGTACCTTTGATATTGTGCTCATCACAGAACGCACGAAGCGGCTCTCGAATATCTTCGTAGTTATCTAAAGTCACAAAGCGGTACATAGCAGCCACAACGTAGGGCTGCGATTGAGTCTGTTCAGTCATTTCTTGAATCTCTTCTTTAATCTGGGATCGAACACCCTCATTTGAGAGTGATACTAAAACGCAATTTCAGCTGAAAGTAAGGGGTTACTTACCACCACCTTTACAATCTGGAGAGGCTGGCGCAGCACCTACTTCCTGGAACTCTTCCGGAGTGTAAGTATGCAAAGCCAACGCGTGGATCTGCGACATCATGTCGCCCATCGCGCCATAAACCATTTGGTGGCGAGCAACAGAGCGCTTGCCTTCAAACTTATCGGTTACCAAAACCAGCTTAAAGTGAGATTCCGAGCCAGGAGGCACATTGTGCATGTGGCTTTCGTTCAGTACTTCGAAATACTGAGGTTCAAAATTTGAGCTAATCAAATCTTCAATTTGTGCTTGAATTTTCATAAGGGTCAGCCTGCTTATCACTCAGCCGTAAATGGAAAACCGTTGGAATTATCCGTTTCTAAAACCAAATAATTTCGTCGGGTATTAACGGCGCGGATTCTATCAAAGACAAACCCGCTAGAAAAGTGAGTAAGCGCTAACACTGCATATTGTCAGGACGGAAACAAAATCATGGATTACGCAGAACCGACGGTAAGGGAATCCAGCAACTTCCAAAGCAATTCAATGGAACTCACTGAATCCCTTAACTCATTACATTTTCAGCTCAGTGATGGCCGACAACTGGAGTATTACCTATTTGGTGACGACTCAGGCAGCCCGGTTCTCTACAACCATGGCATGCCCGGTTCTGCCGTTGAAGCAGCGACCCTGGATCATGTCTTTAAACAACACGGTTTGAAAGTGATATGCCCTAATCGTCCTGGGGTCGGCAAATCGTCAGCATCAGATAATTATTGTCTTGAGCAAATCACGTCGGATTCACTAGAGTTACTTGATCATTTGGAATGTAAAACGGTTTCTGTGATCGGCTGGTCATCCGGTGGCGTTCCTTCGCTTTGGCAAGCTAAACGAGCCAAGCACCGAGTTGCTCAAGTAATTCTATTAAGCAGTTACAGTCACTTTTCAGAGTTTGATCAAGCACCTTTTCGTCATGCAGGACAAGCGTCCTGGCTTAAGCACCTAACACTGAAAACTCCCGTCCTAAGCCAATGGATGTTCGCAATCACAGGCTATATCGCAAATTACTTGCCTAAGCTCTATCACCAGTTGATGGTGAAACAGTGTCATACCCACGATGTCGATATACTGGATTCCAACCCAGCCTATCGTGATGTCTTGCTTACGGCGCAGCGCGACACCTTCACTCAATCAGCATCCAGTTTATTTAAGGATTTGGTCAGCCAATTTCAAACCTGGCCTTTCTACCTCAATAGCATCAACTGTCCGGTTACCATTTTTCAGGGCGACAGTGACCCTTTCGTTCCAGAACGTGTCGGCCAGCATTTAGCGGACTGCTTACCCAACGCCGAGTACAATTTACTATCAGGTCAGGGTCACCTGTATTGGCTGGAAAAGAGCTTCCAATATCGCTTAGCGAGACTGTGCCAGCTGTAAAAAGAACCCGCAGTAAGAATGGAAACCAACAAAATAAAAATATTTCAATTAAATCAATGCCTGTACCTTAAGAACAAGTTGCAAAAGGCCGTTATAACAACTACTACTTTATAAATGTTTTACACTTTTTTGGTTTGCATTCTATGGACGTAAAAACTGCCAACTTGCTGGCTTCGGCATTAGACCTCACCGAGAACGGAATTCTCATCCTAGATCCCAATGATCGAGTGGTTTACAGCAACCAAATGGCCAACGAACTGTTTGGTTATGAAAAAGAACACATTCAGGGGAAGGCTTACGATCACTTGATTCGACATGCCTATGAAGCCCAACATGGTCTTTCGATTCAAGCCCATGACATCGAAGAATGGTTGTCGGAAGCTATGTTGCTTCGCCGCACTGAGGTCTACCGTTCGTTTGAGGTGGACAGTCTGGACGGGCGTTGGTTTCTGATCGTGGAACAAATGATCGAAGATAACCACCTTTGCATGTTCTTCTTCGATCAGACAGATCAAAAAGAAACTCAGGAAGAACTTGTTCATTCCCGAACCCTACTCTGTGAGGCCACCAGCAACGACCTAATGACTGGGTTGCTAAACCACAGAACCTTTGTGGATCGAGCTAAAAACGAAATCAGTCGAGGCTACCGGGCAAACTGCCCTACAGCACTCTTGTTAGTTGATCTGTGTAAACTCAAAGACATCAACGATAAATACGGTCACCACGCCGGTGATCACTGCTTGATTCAAGTGGCACACCAACTCGCAGAGTTGTATCGAGATTACGATTTAATTGGTCGTCTGGATGGCGATGAATTCGCCATACTATTATCCGGAGCGACTTACGAAGAAACTGAAGCAATAGCAAAACGTACCCAAACGCTGTTTGAAGAACTAGATCTTGAATTTGAAGGTCGGATATTTAGAACGTCCGTAAATATCGGCGCTCATGTGCTAGGTCGTTCACAGCTGCCTTTCGATCAAATGCATCACAATGCAGAGGAAGCCTTGCTGGAAGCAAAAACCGAAGGTCAGGGTTGCATCAAGATCACTCAATAACAGCGATTGTCTCACCAGATATCCTTTAACAGATATAAAAAATCCCGCTTGGTTAACAACTCGGCGGGATTTTTATTGGTAAACGCTCTAAAACAGAACGTAATTAATCAGCGCATTAGAATACATGCGCCAATTTTAGTGCGAACACAAAGGATACCAACCACACAGCTGCACTCACTTCTTTAAAGCGACCTGTTACAGCTTTACCGATGGCATAAGTGATGAAGCCCAAGCCAATACCATCAGCAATTGAGAAGGTAAACGGCATACCCAAAGCAGCCACAAATACTGGCGCTGATTCCGTTAAATCATCCCACTCAACGTGACGCAATTCAGACATCATCAATACCGCTACATAAAGCAACGCTGGAGCTGTGGCATACGAAGGCACCAAACCAGCCACAGGCGCAAAGAATAGCGCTAGCAGGAACAACACACCGACTACTACTGCAGTCAAACCTGTACGGCCACCCTGAGCAATACCAGACGCACTTTCCACGTAACTGGTTACTGTTGAAGAACCTAGAGCAGCACCCGCAATACTTGCACCTGAGTCGGCGACCATAGCTTTACCAACATTTTCGATCTTACCGTCTTCATCAACCAACTCAGCTTTTTGAGCAACGGCTAGCAAGGTGCCAGACGTATCAAACAAATCAACGAATACAAAGGCAAAGATCACCGAGATCATTGCACCTTCCATTACTTTAGAGAAGTCCATCTGCCAGAAGGTAGGCGCAACACTTGGAGGAAGAGAAACCAGACTACCCACTTCTTGGCCAGTCCAAACCACAGAAATTGCTGTCACTGCCAAAACACTTAACAGTACATCACCAGGAATCTTGCGATATTCCAACGCAATAATCATAAACAAACCAACGGCAGCTAACAGCGGCCCTTTCTCAGTAAAGTCACCTAAGGTCACGAAAGTCGCCGGATGATCAACAACGATACCTGCGTTTTTAAGAGCAATGATTGAAAGGAACAAACCAATACCAGCCGCAATACCAAAGCGCAGATTCTTTGGAATACTGTTCATGATCCACTCACGAACTTTAAAGGCACTCAATAAGAAGAAGATAATACCGGCAACAAATACCGCACCCAGCGCTTCTTGCCAGGTATAACCCATTGATCCACAAACCGTGAATGCGAAGAAAGCGTTAAGCCCCATCGCCGGAGCAAGCGCCACCGGAAAATTGGCTAACAAGCCCATCAGGATACAACCGAATGCTGCAGAAACTGCAGTTGCGGTAAATAAAGATCCTTTATCCATACCTGTAATGGACAAAATGTCCGGGTTTACAAACAGGATATAGGCCATGGTTAAGAAGGTTGTCAGACCTGCAACCACTTCAGTTCTTACATCTGTGTTGTGTTCAGATAATTTAAATAATTTTTCCAGCATAGCTCTTCGTCTTCTGTGGATTTATAGTTAGTTATTAGCGTTATCGAGTCCCAAAGGAGTAAACGTTTTGATCAATTTCTTGACCAAAGAGTCAGATTATGTACAAAGGCTTACTAAGTTACCAGTGCTAATTTCACTATCTCTAGCACTTACCACCTTGTCTGGATGCTCATCCAATCCTGCATCTGACGTTAATTCAAGCACTTCGGACAGTCCGAATGCCGCTTATCAGTTCGAGCCCTGCCCTAAGAAAAGTAACTGCGTTTCCAGTCAGGAAACAATAGCAAAGTACTTGATTCCTAGGTTTGATCTCAGTCCTTTCAGCATAGAAGGTGAAGACCTTCAAAGGGCCGTAACACAAATCTTATCGGAACAGATGGAACTGGAAGTCACTGACACGTCTTCTATACATATAAAAGCTATTGCCACCAGCTTAGTATTTCGATTTAAAGATGACATTGAGGTTATGATTGATTCTTCAGAACAGAAACTGCATTTCAGATCAGCAAGCCGGACTGGCTATTATGATTTTGGCGTGAACAGAGAAAGATCAGAAACGTTTTACAACCTGCTGGAGAAGGCACTGAAAAACCAGCCTTCGTCCACACAGGAATAAAGACTTCAAAATTAGGTTTTGAAGGTCTTAACAACCGCAGCCAAACCATCAACATCATCCACCATGGATGAAATTGAAGACGCGCCTTCTTTAGAAGCTTCATCGGTTTGGCCTGCTAAGTCATTGATATTTGCAATGGTATTATTCATTTCATCACTCACGCTGGACTGCTCTTCAGCTGCGCTAGCAATTTGAGCGTTCATGCTGTTGATTTGAGAAACCGCTTCCGCAATATCGGTCAGAACCTGACTCATCAAACCCGCCTTCTCAACGCTGACTTCCGCCTTATTACGGCCACTTTCCATCACTTGAGTGGCTCGGGAAGCTCGACTTTCCAGTGTTTCAATCATGTCCTGAATTTCTTCTGTGGACTGCTGCGTACGCGATGCAAGAGCACGAACTTCATCCGCAACCACAGCAAAACCACGACCTTGCTCACCGGCACGAGCTGCTTCAATAGCAGCATTAAGTGCTAACAAGTTCGTCTGCTCGGCAATACCACGAATCACTCCAAGAACATCAGTGATACTGCCAATAGCTTCCTGAAGCTCAGAAATCACTTCTGAGGCATTCATTACCTCTTCAGCTAATTGGTTAATCGCACCTTTAGCCTCATTAACAACACGCTGACCGTTAGACGCATTATTATCAGCCGCTTCAGCAACTGCTCGCGCCTGCTCTGCATTATTGGCCACCTCATGAATTGAAGTCACCATCTCATGCATGGCTTGTGCGACTACTTCAATCTGATGTTTCTGCTCGCTCACTGATTCACAGGTTCTGTCACTGATGGTTTTGGTGTTATCCATCCCGGAATGCACATGCGTCGAAACTTGCTTTACCTTAATAATCAGTTGCTGCAGGTTATTTAGAAATTCATTAAAGCCTGATGCCAATTGTCCTAATTCGTCTTTAGATTTAACACGTAATCGTTTAGTCAGGTCGCCCTCACCCGACGCCATTTCATTACTGTGCTCAATCATTTTATTAATTGGCGTCGTAACCATGCGTGGGAACACAAACATCACACCAGCACAAACAGCGATACCAAACAACAAAACAACAATAATCTTGAAGGTTGCTTCTTCACTTAAACGGGCCGCTAACTCCTGCACCTCATTGGACTCTTGAGATACCCCTTCAACATAGGTATCCAGTTCGCCTCTCAAGCGATCAAAGGCACTGCTCGCTTCACCAAAACTTAAGCTAATAGCTGTACTTCGCCCGGCACGAGTATTACTCGCACGTTGCGTCATTACTTCATTAGTCAAAGAAGACCACTTGCTGTGCAAGCTCAGCATCGAGTCCAGTGCTTTAAGATGTTTCTCATCATCAACAATGTCTTTTACCTTGTTGATTCGATCAGACACCTGCCCCACATTTTCTTGATGAGCTGACTGAGCATCAGCAAATTTTGAATCTTTTACATTGAGGAACAAGGCACTGCGTTCGGCGGTCGCCGCTTGGTATAAATCCCGATCGGCATTCAGAAGGATTTCAATCTGAGGCAATAAACGTTGAGCTAGCTGCTTATTCGAATCAGCCAATGCTAATGACTGGTTAATGGACACCCCTGCTAACGCAAGTAAGATGACCACCATGATCACCAAAGGCAAAGAAATTTTGTACTTAAATGGTAAATCGTTAAACCAATTCATTCCGCCTACTACCCCATCTTTTTTCAAGCTTTATTGAGCAGCTTCAAGCTCATCCAGATTTACACCTATGGTAATTGCCCCAATGGCACTGCCACCGTCCATTACAGGTACTGAGATCTGAACCAGATACGCTTGCGCACTGTCATCAAACTCCACCCACGTCTCCAATATGAACGGCACCTGCACCGCCTTTGAAAGACTCTGTAAATTTCGCTTCATCGCCTTGCCAATAATCAGACGTTTTATTGGTCATCGCCACATTTGCCCCTTGGTTATCCATCAGGAACAACTCGAAATAGAACGGTTGGCTTTGCTCTAAAGACAACATTTCTTTTGCCGCAGCGTTATCCAATAAGCCTTGCATAAAGGCACTTACACGGTTTTCATTACGCCATGTAGCATCACGTGTTTTGATCTCTTCTAATGACAGACCTTCAGCGTTTTGAGCTTTGACTGCACTAACTAACGCTGGATTTTCACCCCAGGTTTTTAGTGTAGGCACCAGATCCAGAGCAGCTTTAGGCACCTCTTCTGCCCATGCAGAACTTAATAACCCCAAGCTTAAAAGGAACGCTGTGACGAGTTTTGTCATGGAAACGGCCATCAACTTCATTGTTTACTTCTCCTACAAATTATCGGTCTTTGTAGGAAAAAGATTAAAAGTTTCTAGGGAACTTGCCAGTTCCACTGACGCGTATTCACAACGGAAAGAAAAAAGCCCGGAAAAGAATAACTTATCCGGGCTTCTATTATGAAAGCTCTAAATGACGCTAATTAATGCGAGAAAATTCACTCAAGGCGCTGTTGTTCAGTCACACGCTGCTTCTCTTTCATCTGTTGATTTACCGCATTCACTTTCTTCTTAAGCCGTTTCTGTGAAAACCACACGAGCAAAAGAACAAACGGCGCAGCTGTACCGATAATCATCTTATGATCGAGATTTACACTGACCAGATGACTGGAACCTAACATCAAATCCAACAAGGCGAGTAAGTAGTAACTGATCGCCGCTACCGATAACCCTTCAACCGTCTGCTGCATATACAATTGCAACTTACTTCGACGGTCCATGGACTTCAGCAAGTATTGATTCTGCTGTTCAATCACCATATCGATTCGGGTACGCAACAATTCACTGGCCCGATCAACCCTTCGGGAAATGGTATCCATACGAGCACTGGTCGCCTGACATGTTCGAAATGCCGGTGTTACACGACGAGACAAAAACTCGGTCATGGTCAACAACCCGGACACCTCTTCTTCCCGGAGCTCTTTTAAACGGGACATGACCAATTCGTAATACGCATTGGTAGCTGAGAATCGATAACTGTGATTGGTAATCATCAATTCGATACGAGCAGAAATGTTTGAAAGCTTCCCTAACAAACGTTTCTCATCTTCCACGCCCTGAATATCGGATACTTCCTGAGTTACCTCGGCCAGATTCTGTTCCAGTTCAGTTAGCTCGGGGCTAAGGCTTCTTGCTTGCGGTAAGCCCAGCAAGGCCATCGATCGATACGTTTCCAGTTCAAGCAAACGACGCAGTAATCGTCCTGACTGACAAGAATTAAGAGAGCGATTGTGAACCAATACCCGTCCAAAGCCATCGCTATGAGGACGGAAAGCGGTCCAAAGCCGAGCCTGATTGGCATCGACCACACAGCCAATCAAACGATGTCCTTCAAAGTAGTCATGCAGTTCGTCTAAGGAAGGCACAACTTCAGGCGCTTCCTGCATTTCAACATGGATTGCTGCAATGACCTGCCCTGGAATGTTCGCTACCCAATCGGAAGGGAGCGTCGATAAAGCACTTTGTTCAAAAGGCACACCCGCCTTTACCGAACGCAGAATGGTATAGGTACAAAACTCGGTATGCGCTTCCCAGCGAACTTCAAAGGCACCAAAGTTTTGGTAATAACAGTTCACAGAATCCGCAGGCGGATTCACTCCATAACGAGCGCAGAGCTCCAGCAAATGCAGGTACGCTTCTTTTTTACCAGCAGTTCCGTACAGACAAGCAAAATGAGAGACACGTATCGGTGTCTTAATCACAGGGAAAGGTCGGGTATGAAGTTCATCATAAAGCTGATTTCGCTCAGGATGCCAGTTTAAACCAAAGCCTGTTGTACCTGAGTCGGTAGCCACTTCACTGTTCACAAACTCATTTACTAATGAGTTCGCATCCGCATTCGCTGAAGAATTCGACAGCGAAGTGCTCGGGTTATCCTGAATTTCAAGATCTTCCACCACGGTCATATTATTATCCATCTACTCCGATTGGGTTGTAATCAAGTTAATGACAACTTTCATATCAACTCGGTCTTAATAGCTGATCTCAGCGTTGACGTGTACGCTGAAAAATGAGGGCGGCCACTGTACCACAAATGAAAAGCGAAGCAACTGACCGAAGTCAGCACAGAAGCGGTTTGACACCATCCGATTCAGCTTCTAGTTTCTAGGGAGGTTCTATAGAAGTCTTTATCGACTCAGCAAGATTCAGTATTTATATTCAGGAACGTCAGCCCTTAAGGATACTCGCATGACACCAGCGGAGAACACGCTTTCTCTGGCCACCAGCCAGAAACTCATGAACGTCGCTCACGAGTTATTTGCTGAAAGAGACGTCTCTGCGCTGTGCGAAAAAGTACTCTTTCACGCACAGCAACTCACTAGTGCAGATGGTGGAACACTCTATATTACCAATCCCACCAAGCCTAAAGTCCTTGAATTCATCATCGTCAGCAACACGACCTTAAATATCCATCAGGGCGGTACCTCTGGTAATCCGGTGCAATTCGCGCCATTGCCACTTTATAACTCTTTCACATGCGAGCCCAATCTGGCTACCGTGGCTACTCGCGCTGCCCACACTCGTGAATTGGTGAATATTTCAGACGTATATCAAAATGAGGAACAGCATTCTGGCACCGCCCAAATTGATGAGCAATCGCGGTATCACACAGAATCCGTTCTCGCCCTACCTTTGATCAATCAAGCTGACCAGCTGGTAGGCGTTTTACAGCTAATCAATGCACAGAATGAAAGCAATGACGTTATTCCTTTTGATACCAACTCAGAACTGATTCTGCAGGAGCTTGGTCGATTTGCTTCCGTCGCGTTGGATCAGCAACTTCAAATCAACAGTCAACGAGAGCTTCTTACCGAGCTGTCCTCTTTTTCCTCCAGCCATAACCTGCTTCCTAAAATACTGAAAGAAGCACAAGCCCTGACCATGGCCGATGCCGGTACTTTATACCTGATGGAAGATGAAGAGACGGAGCCTAAACTCAGATTCTCAGTGATTCGTAATAAAACGCTGAATATCGACAAGAACCTGCTGGGATCTGATCAAGAAAGTGGCTTTAAACCCATTCTTCTAAAAAACGAAGCCGGTGAAGACAACCTTTTGAACGTAGCTAGCTACTGCGCGAACACCAAACAATTAGTCAATATTGACGATGCTTATACCAACAACGACTTCTGCTTTGATGGCACAAAAGCATTTGATCAATCCACAGGCTATCGCTCTCAATCGTTTCTGACACTTCCTTTGCTCAATCACAACAATGATGTGATTGGTGTATTACAGCTGATCAATGCAAAACACCCCAAAACCAAGGAAACCATCGCTTTTGGTAAACATCTGGAGCCCTTGATTCGAGGGCTGTCCACCTATGCAGCCATTGCACTTAACAACCAAATCTTGCTTCAAGACCATAAAAACCTTTTGGATGCGTTCATCCAATGCATTGCGCAGGCAATTGATGCCAAATCACCTCATACCTCAGCACACTGCCAACGTGTTCCGCTGTTAATGGAGTTGATTGCTCAGGCAGCATGCGAGGATGAAGACGTCTTTAAAGACTTCAATCTGGATGATGATGAATGGTATGAACTGCGTGTCGCAGCATGGATGCATGATTGTGGCAAACTGGCTACGCCCGACACTGTTCTCGACAAGTCCACCAAGTTGCATGTCATGCAAGACGGCATTGATTTGATCATGGCGCGTCTGTCCACTTTAACAAATACTGAAGCCACTAGCATTTCACATACAGAGGAACAAATACACGAGATCGCTGACTTCCTGAGTAAAGCCAATAAAGGTGGGGAATTTATGCGTGAGGAAGATCAGGAAAGAATCAGAGAGCTTAGTCAGATTCAATGGACTGACCTTCACGGAACAAGCCATCCTCTGCTTAGTGAATTTGAGATCGAAAGCCTATGTATTCCAAGAGGGACTCTCTCTGTTGATGAACGAAAAGTGATCAACAATCACATGCAGGTTACCATCGACATGCTGGAATCTCTGCCTTTCCCCAAAAAGCTCAGAAAAGTCCCTGAATACGCTGGTGGGCATCATGAAAAAATGGACGGTTCAGGTTTCCCTAAAGGTTTAACCCGGGATCAAATGTCCATTCCGGCACGCATGATGGCCATTGCAGATATTTTCGAAGCGTTGACGGCTCGTGATCGTCCATACAAACCCCCTATGCCAATTAGCCAAGCATTGAAAATCCTGAAAAACATGAAAGAAAGTAATCACATTGATCCAGATTTGTTTGACCTTTTTGTTAAATCTGAAATTTGGAAAACCTATGCCGACAAAGTATTGCTCCCTGAACAAAAAGACATCGAGCATGCTGGAGAGTTTCTTCAATAATCTACAAAACCTGTAGGAAAACATCCCTACCACGTATCAGAGATTCATGTCTAAGCATCAGTTTTAAGGCTGAATAACGGCACTTAAGCTACCGTCAGCTATAGTTAAATTGAGTTAGTACATTCCCGTAGCAATCTAACTTAAGGAAAGGAAAACTTAGTACATGTATGCAACGTGATCTAGGTTGAATTCAGGTAACTATCAAGAGTGGATCAGGTATGACTTCAGCCATGCCAAATGAATATGAAAAGCCTATGACAACGGAATCATGTCAACGCCAGGCTCTGACGCCCTAT
>Ga0255772_10002739_pt1 | contig 17135 bp, 5 predicted proteins | sample 071ome_34_FD_179970 | JGI IMG/M metagenome (GOLD analysis project Ga0255772, IMG submission 179970) | Coastal salt marsh microbial communities from the Groves Creek Marsh, Skidaway Island, Georgia - 071411BT metaG (version 2) | ecosystem: Environmental > Aquatic > Marine > Intertidal zone > Salt...
ATTATATACATACTTTTTTCTAAATTACAATTTTTTCAAATTAATTAGATTTAATTAAAGAGAAAGGCACTACAACAGTCAAAGTCATAAGGTAATAAATTACGCCAAAAACTGCCATTTCTGGAATCCCTAAGATTATAGAAAAAGTTAAAACTATTGGAAAGTTTTGGCACAAAGCCTCAATTAAAATTGTTCTATCATCAACTTTGTTAATGTCAGTAAGTTTTGACGTTAGATTTTGTAGCACAAATATTGAGACTATTGAACAAGCTACAATAACTACACTTTCTCCAAAATACTCAACTAAAGGTTCCCTCAATTCAAAGGGTCCTGTAAACGTAATTATTAAGACATATATTTTTAAAAATTTATCAAGAAATATCGACAATGGAGTTACAAAACTGAAGCCTTTGAAGTTTAGAATAAACCCAATTAGATAAGGAATAAAAATTAAAACTATTAATTGAAGCAAGGTTTGAACAAAATTGAAATTAAACCCCTCTAAATTAACACTAATAACACTCAACCATAGGACTGTAGTAAGTGGAGAAACTAATGAGGTTATTGACGTAAGTGTCACAGATAAAGGAATATTACCTTTTTTAAAGTAGGTGAGAATTCCTGAGATTAAACCACCTGGAGCTAATAAAACAATTGCAATTGATAATGAAAAAATACTGTTAGAAAATACCTGTGATAACACTAATCCAATCAAAGGAAGCATAACTACTTGAAAAAGAAGTGCATAGAGAAATGTATCTTTATTGCTAAAAGTTTCTTTAATGTTAACTAACGAAGACTGAGTTCCCAAGAAATAAAACAATATTGGAATCATGGGAGGTATGGTTTTGAAGGTTATTGATGCATCTACTAATGCTTGTAAATTATCCAACACCGACCTCCATAATGTTTTAATTATAATGTAATTAAATTAAATTAAATAATTATTTTTTAATCACCACAACAGAGTGCAATATACTCTTCTAGAAATAATCTTTCTTCATTCGAAAGAATATTGTTATTTCGATAATATACGTAATCACCGCCAAAATACAATACAAGTGCATCAGCAAAAAGCTCTTCGCTGCCAAAATAGTTTTGAGCATTAATTCTTTGATTCTCACCTTCTGGGTTAATACAGTTTCGTGTCAAATAAGATAACCCATGAGAGGTTTCATGCAGCAATGCGTCATAAGCTACATCATTGTCAAATGCTTTATTTGATATCCAAACTGACAATTTCCACTCAGAATTAGTACTACCATCCTCATAAGTGCCTGCTGAATCCCAGACCCCTAAAGGACATCTCCCTAATACTTCTTTTGCGTATAAATGACATCCATTTATAAATAAAATTTTGTCTTCTATATCTTTTCTTAACCCTTCAGGTAATTGCTCTACTAATTGATCTAGTTTGATTTGATTCTCCCCCTGAAAGCCTTGAAATGATGTAAATTCTCCTACATATATTTCAGCATCTTCTTGACTGTCATCATTAATTGTCACAGATTCATTTTCATTTGAAATCTCAATTGTTGTAGTTGTTGCAGGAATTGTTGTAGTGGTTGTAGATGTACTTGTTGTAGTTGTTGCAGGAATTGTTGTAGTGGTTGTAGATGTACTTGTTGTAGTTATTATAGATGTACTAGTTGTAGTGGTTGTAGTATTAGTTGATGTTATCTTTGCTGTAGTCGTTGTAGAGGTTGAACCAATAGAAATATTGATACTAAGTTCAATTGGATTGTTAGAAACATAAAAATATCCAAAACCTAGTAATCCAGCTGTTGCTATAGCAATTATCGAAACAGTTAACTTACCACTCATTAGATGATTCTGTTAATTCATCTTCATATAATTCTGAAATGTTAATTTCATTTTCAATGAGGCTTTCTTCATACTCAGCTGGTTTGTTAAGTTCTGCATATTTTTTCATAAAGTTACCTAAAAGGAGAATTATAAATATGTATACTAACAAAATTAACATGAATCTATAAGCTAATGCTCCACTTGCTAAGAGTGATTCTTGTAAGGCGTTAAATTCACTATCAGGTGGGAGTACAAGGATTCTGATAAATAGCCATATACTAATTAAGAAACTGACTACGGGCATGGCTTGGTTTACACCCTCAGAATCACCTATAGCATCGAACAATTCATTTCCACCCCAGGGAACAGCTTTGAAAATTACACCCTCTAAACACATTAAGTATGACAGTTTACATATAGCCATTAGGAAACCAGAAGTACTCACTGACTCAAAAGAAGTTGCATAAAAGAACATATAGCCAACGATTGAAAGGCTAATCATAGAATAAAATTTTGGTGATAGTTCTGCTTTCTCCCTTTTTGAAACAATATGAATCGAGGCAATAAAACCTAGTATAAAACCAAAAGGTAGATCTATAACAATAAATAAAACAGTTGAAAGAATAGCAAAAAACATTGCTTGAGGGTTCCAATCAAATTTAACTATTTGATCATGAACATAGTATTCGATCAATGACTCAATACCCTCATAGAAAAAAGTCACTACAATAAGACCAATTAAAACGCCTAAAAATATTGCTAAATTCTCATCTCGAACTTCAAAAGTAAATCCTTCTTCTACAAATGCATACAAAAGAGATGTCAAAAGTGCAATAAGTGATATTTCCATAAAAATTTCTAATCTTGTTTTTTCTTTTAATTGCTGCTTTCTATTTGTCCATTTGACTCTGTAATGTGAAATAATTCGATTGAACCACTCCTGAGCTAACAAGACACCATAAAATAAAAAGATAATTAAAGAAGTTATAAGAAACGCAAAAGTGTTTTTAGCTTGATCAGAGAAATCAATATCGCTAAACACAGGAATAGTTGTAATTAATTCATTAGTAAAGGTTATATTTGTAGAGGTATCAACTTTTGATATAAACGCTGGGAGATAATTATATTTTTCAAATAATACTTCTATTTCATTATCACTTAGTACATCATCCTCACTTTTAAGAATATTTAAACCTAACAAATCAACTAAAATATCATCTACATCTTTGTCCAACAATTCAGCTAATTCTTCTGGTGTAGATCCCTCTACCACACCAATTACCTCAGGTTCTAACTCATCAGGAATCGTTACAACGGGTACCTCGGGAAGAGCGTCTACTACATACTCTTCCGAAGTTATTTGTTTCATGATTTCTCTGTAGCAAAACATAGACTCACAGTCTGGTCCGCTATATTGTGAATATTCTACAGATTTGATAATCAATCTTATAGATAATGCAGTTGTACCATCCCATGAAAAATCTTTTTGGCCATTCAAAGTATAAAAAATAAATTCCTGAGGATCATTCAAAAATCCATCAGCATTTAGCTCTCGAACAGATAATACTACAGAGTCTAGAGCTTCGATATCTCCAGATTCTAACGAATCTAAACCTTCAACAAGCCATGAAATTCTTAATGTTTCTTGATCAACTCTAGCTGGTTCTATTTTAAAAATAGGCTCATCGACATCTTGGATAACTTGTCTTGATGTATTGTTAACTAATGTTCCATTGAAAAAAAATGTAAAAATCAAAACGAGATAAAGTAATTTTTTCATGATTCAAAAACCTCAACTCTTTCAAGTTGACCTACTACAATTAGTCTTTGTTTTGCTGAAAATTTGGGATGACAAGTTGATAGAGTAATTCTGTCATCACCAAAATTTTCTAAAACATAATTCTCATCTGCTTGAACAATTAATTTATCTACTACAAGATATTTATATTGATTTGAATTTGTTTGAAAAAAAATATTATCTCCTATATTTACTTTGTCTAAATCTCCAAAAGGTGCTCCATATGTTGTTCGATGTCCAGCTATAGCAAAATTTCCACCATTTCCAGGTAATGATGTTCCAAGAATAAAACCTGGACCATATTGGAGTTGATCTATTGATGCACCAAATACAACATAATGATTTATATTTGCTGACAATATAGTTAACCTACCAACAACATCAGGCAAGAATTCAGCTTTTGCGGCTTGATTGGTTAATGTTTTAGAGGCAATTGAAATGAATGACTCCTGGAACTCACCTGTGTTTTCAAGATTCATTTCTTGACTTCTGAGTGCAAGATTTTTATCTCTTAAAGCAAAAATATTCTCTACCGAAGATTCGTTGAATTTTTCTTGCAATAAATTTTGTTCATCAATGATCACAGAAGTAGAGAAAAATACTTGATTAATTGAATAAATAACTATGAAAAATCCAACTAATAGTAAAGCAACACCTAATGGGAATAATGGATTTTTTCTACGCTCTCTCCTAGGTTGGGTTCTAACATTTTGTGCCGGAGATTCTACAGATCTATTTTTTTTTAAACTGCTACCAAATTGTAATTTTGGTATAGATGTGTGTTTTGCGACTGGTTTTTTTGTAAATACAATTGAAAATCTATTTGAAGTTAACAATTCTAATTTCTCTCTAAGCAGTTGTTCCGTAACATCAATTCCTAAATATCGTGCATTACGGGAAATATTTTCAACAGCAGAAGTTAAATAATCAACTTCTTTTAACATTGAAACTACTTCACTTATATATTCATCTTTATCTGACATAAGTGGGTTAAAGCGTTGACTAATATCTATACTGATCATTACCTCAGTACCGATAGCATTTTCAAGAATCTTTTTGAGAGTATTAGATTTTACGTATACTTCGGCTAGTTCAACTTCAAATTGTTGATTGAGTAAGTTTACGGAACGTTGATTTTCTATAGAATTTGGTGTTTGATATAACTGTGTTCCTGAGTTTACAGATTTGTCAGCCTCTATAATGTCATTAAAGTTATTTTTCTCTTCCTTTACATCGATAATGTTGTAAACATAATTGCTAATTTCAGTAGCAATTTGGGGATTTTCAAGTAAATAAAATTTTGCCTTGTCTTTTCCATACCCTAACTTTTCATCTCCATATAGATACCAATTGCCTTTTTTCTTTACTATTTTTTTCTGTACAGCAAGATCAAGTAACTGACCATCATAAACTACTTCACCCATTCCTGCTGAGACTTCTTCATACCCTATGAATAAATCTTCTCGTTGATTTCTTTGAGAATTAAATAAAGAAAATGATGATTTTTTTCCTAGTGTGCGTCGTGGTACTTCGTTTTCTATAAGTTCAGCATCAGAAACTGTAGTTGAATTACTGGGATTATTTTTTCGAAATTTTATAACTGCTAATACAGCAAATATATTGACAATAAATATCAACAAGTATATAAAAAAGTAATTCATTAGTATCTAAATGATTTACGTAAAATGAATGCTCCAAAAGCAGCCATTATGGCACCAAACGCTAGGATTATCCTTCCAAAATTAAAACCTGTATCTGGCAAAGTTGGTGTGTTCCCTGGTGTGAATATCGGTGGTTCGAAAGCATCGTCTGCATCTTCCTCATAGACCCATTCAACATAATCATCACCAGGTAAGAATAAGATATCTTCACCATTGTCTCCCATTGCATCAGTGTCACCTTCATCCATTACAGGTGCATCTTCCTCATCTACTATCTTATCTATTGGGTTTTTTTCTCGGTCAATAGGCCTTTCGTCTTCAATACAATCGGCATCTTTGCTTTGAATCATTTCTTGAACTTTTCCATTCTCAGTATTTGTTACTTCTAAATAGATATTAAAGAAACTATTCTCAGAAACTTCTATTGAAGAGAAGTCAACTTTTTGGCCAGCAGGAACTTTTATAACTTCCTCACCAATTTGTGTTGTGTTGATCCAAAACTTCTTTAAAACCTCTGCTGCAACATTTGATCTCGAGTTATCAACAGTGATACCGAACTCAGCACCACCATTATCAAAGTCACAAACTCTGTTGGTAGAGATTAGTGGCTCAAAAATATATTTAGGCTGTGGCACTGTAGTAGTTGTTACAGGGGTACAGTTTACAGTTTCAATATTAGAGACTTGATATGGAGAATCTAAGGACCACTGAGCATAGCTTGTCTCTAACGCTCTCCATTGAACTGTTTGGTTTTGAAGAGCAGTAAGTGTTCTTGTTATAGAACTTGTAGGATTAATAGTTATGGTATCGTAAAGGGCCCATGTGCCATTGGAATTGGTTTCTAGATAAAAAGTCTTGACTTCGTTGCTCAAATTTCGAATTTCAACGGTTGAAACAGTACTATTTGCAGTACACTCTGAAATAGTTTGAATTAACACTGGATTATTAGGTGTACTTCCACAATCACTACCAGATTTAATAGGTGTTTCTAAATATTGTGTTTCACTTGTAGTTTTATATCTATACACGATCTGCTCTCCAGTTGTAAGAGGTACTTCACTTCCATAAACAGAAGAATTTGGATTTATTGATAAGATACCACCTGATTGATAAACACCATTATTTATTTTATAGTCATACATCACATTGACACTTTGGCTACCAGTATTAAATATTTGTAACTTAGCTGAAGGATTATTGCTATTTGTACACACTATCTCTGGTACAGCATTTATAGAAGTGACCTGTGCACAGTTCTGAGTAGTTGCAGTAACATATTTATAAATTGTTTCAGCTGATGTTTTATATCTCCACTGGAATGTACTATTTTGAGGAATAGAAAATGCAGATGATGTAAAGCTATTTACAACAGATGTATTACCAACTGACTGCCATGATCCACCATTAATTGAGATGTCGTATGTAACAACAATTGCTGTAGAGTTAGGATTAATAATTGTCAATTTTGCTACTGGGGTGTTGTTTAAACATTCATTATTGTTATATGCAGTAACACTGGAGGTTGTAGTTGTTGAACAATCGACTGGAGCCATAACAACAACTTGTTGCCATGCATTCTGGTTTGTAGAAGAGTAGATTCTATATCTATAAATAACATAGTTTGTGGTCATAACTTTGTTTACAGAGTAAGGTTGAGAATTCGTTATTGTTTGGATTCCAACGTTTGACCAAGTGATATTATCTGTAGAATATTGTATCTCTACTTGAGCACTATTTGTAGACCCGTTAGAAATTGTAAAGGTAGAGTTCTTAACTGAAGTTGTACCACTTGGTGTACAGGTTGAGCTCTGTGTTGCAGTAAGATTTGCAGATGTACAGTCAACGGTTTCAGATCGTGTTAAGTATCTATATGATGAGTTGGAGAAGTCATTTTGAACAGTAGTGGTTGCGTATCTCCAAGTTATATACTGTCCCGTGCTCAAATTTTTGTAAATAGTATTATCAACTTGTCCTGATGGAACACTCACGGTACCAAAATATTCATAACCACCATTGTTGATTGAATACTCAACTTTGAAATACTGAGTAACTGTTCCAGTATTATTAATAGTAAGTTTTGAATCTCTAGTTTGATTAGCACATGCTGCAAGTGTTGTGCTAACTGAAGAGGTTTGAGGACAATCAACAGTAAGAGAAGTAAGTGTTGTAAAGTCAGTAGAAATAGAACTTGAAAGCCCTAAGCGATATCTCCATTTTACTGTAGCACCATGAGGTGCTCCCGGTGCTTCTAAGACTTTTGGAGTCCCATTGATTACTGCGGTGGTTCCTTTAGTTACCCATCCTGAGCCAGTATCGTACCATGCTTCAACGTAAACAGTCTCAGAAGAATTGTTTGTGATTGTCAATTCTGAAACTCTATTACCTGCAACACAAGCCTTTAAGACATTATTAATAGTAACTTGATTTAAGACTTCAGTTTCACAGTCAAGAGCAGGTATTGAACCAAGTGTTGTTTCTGATGCACTTGCAAGCTTTGTAACCGTTCCAGCATATTTATACTTCCAGCTTATAGTTTGGCCATTGATGACTGATTTGGTTAACACCAACTGACTTCCAGCTGATATCTCAACTGTTGAAACCTCTGTAGCCCAATCACCAGAGTTCATTGCTGAATGTACTGTTACAAGTAGTGGTGTAGAACCTGTGTTATTTAAAGTTAATGTAGATGTTGCAGTCTGATTGGAGCAAGTTCCCATTTGATGAACAACTGAGATAAAAGTACCACAATCAACTGCAATTGCACCACCTGACAATTCATTGAAACTTATGTTTGTCAAAGCAGCTGTGCTGTAAGCAGCTTTGTATCTCCATTCAATTGATGAACCAGAAGTTACTGACTGAGAGGTGCTTGTATTCACTCCCCCAACTACTAGGCCGTTGGATGAAGTGACTTTGTCAGTCCATGTTCCTCCATCAATTCTGTATTGAATGTGATAGTACGCAGGAGCTGGACTAGAAGAGAGCGTTCCATAATGGAATTTTGAAGTCTTTGATCCACTTACACATTGTCCAATTGAGGTATACGGTGTAGAGATATTAACCCCAGTACAGTTCACAATTTCAGATGTATCAGTTGTAGTCCAATTTAAAGTTGAGAAATCACTTCCAGTTTCTGAAATCTTATATCTCCATGTGATTGTCTCACCTTCAGATACAGACTCTGGTAAGAATGTTGACCCACCAGGATTTACTTGTACTTGATTTGCTGATAGAGTCCAGTTTGAACCACCATCAGTTGAGTACTCAGCTTTGTAATATAATATTCCAGAACTTGAGTTGTTTATGTTGAGTTTTGATGTCTTGTATCCGTTAGCATCACATGTTGTATCAAATGTCACAGTAATATCTTCACCAGAGGAACAAGTAATTGTTCGTAAATCGTCATTTGTCCAGTCAGTAGGAAGATCTGCTACATTTTTTGCTACTTTGTATCTCCATTGAACTGTCTGGCCTGTTGGAACAATCTGGGTATGTGGATATTGTCCGTCAACACCTAAGGTGATATCTGGTTTATCGACCCAACCAGCTCCATTGACATTAACTTGTACTTTGAAGAGAGCAGAGGTTGTTGCGTCTGCACTATTTTTAATGATAAATTTAACTTCTTTTGTATTGTTATAACAAATGCCGAATGATGTTGTTACGCTAGGATCTATGGTCTCACAGTTAACAGTTACAGACTGAACATAATCAACATATGATGCAGAAATCAGTCCACTTAAGGATGTTGCAGCTTTGTATCTCCATCTAATAAATTTTCCAGAATCTACGTTTTGGGTAAATTCAGCTGACTGTGTTCCAGAACCTGCAGCACCTAATGTCAGGTCAGTATCTGCTACTACATAACCTGTACTTCCCTGGATAAAGTACTCAACCTGATAATAGACAGTTGTATTTGTGTTATTTGTTAAAACATATCTAGAAACTGCAGAGTTATTGATACATACATCAAGAGTTTGAGAAATAACCGTGTCTAATGAACAGTTCACTTCTTCGCTTGTTGCCTCTGTTATCCACGACGTAGGTGTTGTTGCAGTGGACATTGGGTAATATCTCCAAGTAATTGTTTGACCATCTGGAACCATTACATAAGTTGTAGAGGATGTGCCTGGAATTACTGCAGTACCGGAAGCTTTTGTGATCCAATCAGAAGAGTCACCACTTAAGTTGTATTGAATGTAAAAATAAGCTGGTGCATTTGCAGACGATGCATTTGAAAAGGTAAATGTAGACTTTCTCTCTCCAGCAGTACATGCACCAAAAGATGATGAACCTGTTCCATCAAGTATTGGACAATCTACAGTTGTAGACGGGGTTAACGTAGTGTTTGTAATGCCTGTGTAATCATTATTAGTATTGGTAACTTTATAACGCCAGATAATATTTTTTGTATGTGGTACTTCTTGATTGAGTGTTGTATCAGTCTCCCCTGGTGCTACCGCGAGATTTGAATTCTTTAATATCCAAGTAACACCGTTATCAAGTGTGTACTGTACTTGGAAATAGATGGTGTTTAAACTCTCATTGTTTTGTAAGCTTATTGTTGAAAGTTGAGATCCAGAGTCACAAGAACCCATAATATTCACTACAGTTACATCAATAACACAGTTCACATAAGCACTTGTTGTATCCTCTGTCCAGACACCTGTAAAGGCCTCTGTTGTTTTTACAGATTCATATCTCCACTCAATCTTCTGTCCTTCTAAAATTTGTAAATTATTAGTTGTCACAAGAGAGACACCAGGAGCGATAACAGACCCTAGAATAGATGAATTTGTCCAGTCAGTTACTGTGCCTGATGCATTAACAATTTTATATTGTACGTTAAATTTAGCTGCTGCTGTAGAAGAGCTTGTGTTTGTTACCTTAAAGGATGCTGCTCTGTAGTTCTCAGCACAGGCAGTATAAATTGCCTCGCCTGTTACCTCAGTAAATGGACAGTTGATAGTTTTTGTATCGGTGTAATTCCATTCTTCTAAGTTAAGATTGTTTAAAACTTTATTTACTTTATATCGAACCTGTACAGTTCCGCCATGTGTAACAGTTACTTCAAGTGGATGATTTTCTGTTAAACCGTTGCTTACAATTTCTGCAGTCTTAAATGTCTGCCACTCTGTGTCAGTGTTTCTCTTATATTCAATAGTGAAATATGCAGTGTCAGTACTTGATGGCACTAATTTAATGACTGGAGTTGAGCTTCCGTTTCCACAGGTTCCAACTGCTACATCTACTTCTACAGAACCACCATCACAACCACAATCTACAGTTGCACTAGCTGTTACCTCTTCCCACTCTTGTCCTTCAAAGTCACCACCGTTGGTTGTATCTTTAACTCTCCAGGTAATTGTTTGTCCATCAGGTACAAATTTAGATAGATCTGTATTAGTTGATCCAGCAGAGACTGAGATATCGAACGCCGATTCTAAGGAGTCTGTGGCAGATTGCCAAGTAATACCTCCATCCAGTGAGTACTGCACCTTATAGTATGAGGTGTAGTTGTCGTTATTTGTTATAGATAATGTTGAAGTTGCACCTAAATCATCACACTCACAGGTTGTTAGTGTTTGTGAGTAGTCAGAGTCTGGGTCACAATCAACTTGAACATCTGTAGCGTTCACCATTACATGGTTCATAAAGTTAGCATTGAAGTTACCAGTTATTGAACCACTAGTGTTAGTACCCTCGTCATAACGATTGTAATAAAGACCTGTACTTGTTAATCCTTTTATAATCGCATACTCTTTTGGAGGTTCGTCATTGCTATAGTATGAACTTCCACCACCAATTACTTGATAGCTAGAGCTAGTACTGTAGGAATCGTGGTATCGAATATAACCCCATTTTACCTTAATACTCTGGCCATTTGCTGTTTGAACCGACGGTAAGTTAAACGTTGTCGAGTTAGTTAGTTCATCCGTTTGAGTTGCAACTGTACTCCAACTAACTCCTCCATTTGTAGAGTATTGATAAAACAATCTTGCTCTCTTATATGGTTCTAAATGGGTAACAGTTGTATCTTCAAACTTGAACTCTACTTGACCCTTATTTTCGAGACATGTTAACTGTGTTGTTGTAAGAGTAACTGGCTGGATATCGTTGCTATTACAATCAGAGTCTGCAGCTACTGTAATGGTTGAATAATTTCCAGTAAAGTTTTCCATATAGTATGTTTGCGTGTTGCTTGAGTAAGTTCTGTATCTAATTTGATACTCATGCGAAGAGTCAAGTAAAATAACACTAGCTACATATTCGCTTGTGTCAAAGCGATAAGGGTTGAAATAACCAAAATATGTAGCACTATCCCCAGTTAAGCCCCCATAATTGTAATTTTTATACCAATATGAAGATTCATTTGCATGCTGCATTTGTCCAAAAGGCTTCCAGATATTGCCATCATGTGAAATCTCAACTTGAAAATGAACATATGTGTTAGAAGATATAGAAGTAGAATTTCTATTGACTTTCAATTCAAGTTTATCAGGGCCATATAAGCTACAAGATACATAGTCTGTTGAGAAATAAATTGGATCTGAGCTTGAAGTTCCTACTGAGACTCCACAGTCTACCGTATTTGTATAAACAACTTCATTATCGTAGTAACTACCATTTGGGGTTCCCTCTATACGATAGGAAATTTTTACTACATCCCCATCTGAATAAGTCCCAAATAATTGATGTGATATACCTGTTGAAGTGGGAGCTAGTGTAATGGTTCTATATTCACCGTACTCACCATCATTTACTTTAATTTTGTAAATAAAGTAGTTGGTCTCAGTATTTCCGTAATAATAAAGTTCAAATTTTTGTTCATTGTTGTAACATTGTGATGCGTTATATATATTTCGTACAATTTTTGTGGTGACACTATTTGTACAGTCAATAAGCAATGTTGATGTGTTCGTAAAGTCTCCACTTGTTACAGGTGAAGTAGCAGCGTATCTAAAACGCATAACTACAGTTGCTCCCTGAGAGACAGTATCTTGAATTGTATAGGTCTTTACTTCACCAGGTAAAAGCATCTGATAAAGGACAGCATTGCTGTTCGTTGCATCATAAAATGCTTCTTCCCATGTATTTCCTAAGTCAGTTGAGTACTGAACATGAAAATAACCTGTTGCCCAACCATTGTTGCCAAGTGTAATGGATGGTGTTGCACCACCTGAGACACAAGTGCCTAAAGCTATTGATGCTGTGCTAGCTCCTACTGTAGGACAGTTTACAGTTTTTACTGCTGAGTAGTAAAGTTTTGAGTTACTAAAATCTCCACTCGTATAAGAAAATTTAAATTTGTACTGAATTGCACCTGCGTGGTTGATAGTTGAGGAATCTGTATATGAGGTGCCTACTGCAAGATTAGTCTCAATATCCGTCCAAGTACTTCCACCATCCGTCGTTTTTGCAAGGTATAGATAATACTGCGTACCAGCAGGTCTTGTGACAGTAAATGTTGCAGTTGCAAATCCTCCTGTCTCTAAAGTATTTTGACACTCTCCAATAGTGACAAGGTCGCTGTACGTATCATCCGTAGTATCAGTAGTTGTTGCTGTTCCCCAGTCAGTAGTTGTAATAACAGGATCACAATTTGTTGTACGCTGTTCAACAGTTTTATTGTAATTTCCGAAAACAACCCAGTCAGTTGAAGCAAGTTCGCTTTCAGCGTATGCGACTTTGTATCTAATTTTCATTATGGAGCCAGATAATGCTCGAGTTGAAAGGTAAATATAATCTTTACTGGAGCTTGTTTCCTGGTTTATATAATTTGTTGTCTGCACTGCTGTATAGCCATCAACTGCCAGACTTCCAGTAACACCAGTAGCATTAACCGCCCAATAATCATTGTCCTGATTATTACCTTCAAGTCTGTAGAATAAGTCATTTTTGGTCCAAGTAGAACCATCATCAAGAGAGATTTCAAATGCATACCATAGAGCTGTTCTGTTTGCGTCATTATAGTTTGAGTTATACAACACCCAACCCATCCACTGTTTATTATCAACACAGCTATTAACTACATTGGATGCTTCAATTTCATATTGATAAGAACTACTATTATATGGGTTAACATTTAAATCACAGTCGTGAAACCAACTAATACCATTTGACGGGCTATATAAATATTCATACTCATAAATACTTGTATTCCATGATGGGTTTTCAGTAAATGACTTCTGAATCCTCCAATACATATACGCGTCTACTTCGTTTGTATATGTTTTCGCTCCTGCTGTATAAGTTAGAGTTTCACCGGCGGCTAAGGAAATTGTTGTTGTTTCAGAAGAAAGGTAGTAAGACGAGTTGGTGTAGCTGGAGCCGGAACCTACTTTTGAAGGAGTCACCTTAAAATACACTGTTTCTGACTCATTATTAGTAAGAATTAATGTAGAGGTCTGGCCTGCAGCACTACACGCTGTTACTTCATAGCTTGCTGTAACTGATGGATCACAGTCGTTGCGTTGATAGGTTGTGTACTTATAAGGATGCCCAGATGTATTAGTCCAATCAGGATTCTCAATATATGAACCTTGAACAATCCACTGCATATAACCCTCAGTACCATCAGGGTATAGTTTTCTCATGTCTGGACTAGTGGTAGCATCATATGTTAGCGTTTCGCCAGCTGGAACTGAGAAATAAATTGCAGCTGACCAATCTACATAACTCGAACTTGATGAATTGTAACTGTTAGATGAAGTTTGAGTAGGTGCAGCTTTAAAATACAACGTCTGTGCTTCATTATTGGTTACAGATAGTGTTGAGTACCTTCCAACAGAGGCACAAGAACTAAAGGTTGCTGACTGTGTAAAGTCAGCAACACAGTTGGCTTGTTTACTAAAGACTGCCCATGCGGCATTTGCTGTTGAATCTGTTGGGTTTGTCTCAGCAATACGATATCTGAAATATCCTGTTGAAGACGATGCAATGGTTTCTGGTGCTGAAAAAGTAAGTGATTGACCATCGGCAAGAGCCTGCCCGTCTGCAACCTCAGTCCACGTAACATTATCTGGCGAAAACTCTACATCAACAAAACCGCCATAACTGTCATTTACCGCATTGTAGTTTGTAAGTGTAAGTCGTATGGTTGCGTTACCGGAGCCATCACAGATTTGAGAAGTGCTCTGAGAAACTCTAGTGTAATTGGCATTGCTATTTGTTGATTCTCCACCGTTACCCCACCAAAGACAATCTACAGCACTAGGTGCAGTCCATCGAACCCAGGAATCTCCTGATTTTAAATTACTACCATTACTTCTTGAAGTGAATGTACCTTCAGTATTACCAGAGTTGTATAAATCTGTTGAGTAGAAAAGACTTGAGTTTGTACCATACACCATTTTAAATTCTGGAATAACTCCGTGATAAACATTTGCTGTGTAAGTATAAGTTTGGCCAGCATTAATTGTACGGCCCCATTGATCTTGCCACATAAAAGTACTTGAACCTATAGAACCTCGTCTTGCATGGGAAAAATACATGGATGTGTTTCCTGTATTAGACAGTGTGACAGTATAAGACATATAGTCGTTGTTACAGGTTCCATTTGTGGTGGCAGTAATAGTACCTGTGTAGGTTTTGCAATCAATAGTTCTACTTGTAGCTGATGTGAACCCTGATGTTGCTGTTGGATTAGCATCTGCAACGATGTACTGAAAATATACTGTCTGAGCATTTGCTACTGTTGTTGGCATACTGATTGTCTCTGGTGTTCCTGAGACAACTAACTCACCATCTATAAAGGTTATCCAAGAACCACTTGAGCCAATCTTGTACTGTACATCAAAATATGCATTAACTGTTCCTGTATTTGTAAGCGTTACTGATGGTGTTGAAGAACCTCCATCACATGTCCCAGCAGAAGTATCAACTGTACCTGCAGCATAATCACCACATCCAGCTCCTGTTAATAAATCTCCTACTATATACATTGTTCCACTTGATGGATTTGAAGTGTTGTACCTCATTCGATACTCCACCGTCTGTCCTTGGTATATAGCTGGTGCACCAGATGTCGAGAACTGTCCACCTGGTGATATCTGCGTTCCGTTTAATAGTTCTACCCAGCTTCCACCGGCAATTCTGTAATCTACATCAAAATACTGTGTTGTTTGTCTGTTATTAGTAATAAGGAGTGTTGGTTGTTGATAACCGCTTGCACATTCACCAAGTGAGGTTTTAAAGGATGGAGCAAACGGATCATATGCATTTGGTCCACAGGAAGCACCATCTGTGTTATCACTTGTAAATGTAGATCCTTTAGTTGATACATTGTACTGGTTCGTACCAGTTCGTCTCACTTCAAATCTATTTCCAAGACCATCATCAATAATGAAACGAATCTCTCCCTCTGGAGTTTTATAGGTATAGCTAGCAAGTGTTGCTGAGACACCGCTGAATGCAGAATTAGTTGGTGTAACTTCTTTAATGGTGTTGTTATCTTTATCATATAGAACAACTTGGTTGGCTAAAGCATTGTACGTTGCAAGCTCATAACCATCCCAGTTATCAATATAAGAAAAGTCAGCAGCATTAATATGTGTACTCATACCAGTTCCACCTGTTGTTGAGTTGGTGGGGTTTGCAAACGTCGTTACTCCACCGGTATCAACGTTGTAAATATACCCATGTTTAAAACCAGCTTGAGCCATATAAATTTGATCATTACCATTTGCATTCACTACGTATTCACCAGATGAGAAACCATAGTAACCGTTTACACCATCATAAAAATCAAGATCACCTACTTGGGTGTAGTCAGCAATATGAGCTAATGGTGTAAGCACACCTGCAGTACTAATAGTAAAGAGATGGGTGCCATGTCCATCAGAGGTGATCGTTACATACATAACACCTGTTGGTGACATTGCTAACGCATTAATACCTTTTACTGTTCCAGCAATATTGGATGTAGAGCTAAAGTCTACAGTTGTTGTTGTTCGTTGAATGGTTGTTGTCTCTGTAGCTACATATTGGTCAATAGTGAAGCTAGTTGACGTATAGTCCCAATCTAATTTGTAAAAGTATGCTCTTGCATATGCATCGTTACATTCCCAGTTGTCACTGGCATATGCCTCTTCTTGTGGCACTGCCCATGATGAGATAAATACGATGGTAAAGAGAGCAATATATGTTGTTGTTTTGAGTATTGTTTTGATAGTTGACGAGTTGATATAAGACCTCAAATTTAAATATGTATAAATAAATTTATTACTCATATCACTCAACAACATTTTTAATTAGATTTTATTCTAATTAACTTAAGTTTAGTTTAACTAGAATTTTTTAAAAGTAAAATTAAAAATAAAAAAACTGCCGAATTACTAATGTATTAACAATCAAAGATTAATATTAAAAATACAAAATTTAGAGAGCCTACTAGTAATTAATATTGAAGTTACTATTTCAGAAATAAATAAATAAATGGAATCTATTTAGTACTGATTCAAAACGTCTTCGACAATTGTTTCACATGTACTAACAAATTTATTAGCAGTATATGGTGAATATTGATTTTTTAGTTTCTCTCTACTTAATGAGTACTCAAACATTGCTCCCCTAAAAGAAGTTGTTATCTTTTCAGCAATCTCTAAGGATTGTTTTTTATATGTCCCCTCTTGTACTAATAAAGTATTTACAACTTGCACAGGGTCATCATCAAGCCATTTATTTTGACTAGTAAGATTGCCCATTTGTGAAATGATGACTTTACCTGTGTAACCAATTTCAATAATTTTTTTTGCATAGATCACAGGTACTTCCTTTATCGTATCTAGAAGTGATTTTGATGAATCTTGCATGCTCTCCATAAATGTTTCTCGAACATCAAGCTTTGACTTTACGATTGATGATAGGAG
>Ga0255772_10002743_pt1 | contig 17128 bp, 28 predicted proteins | sample 071ome_34_FD_179970 | JGI IMG/M metagenome (GOLD analysis project Ga0255772, IMG submission 179970) | Coastal salt marsh microbial communities from the Groves Creek Marsh, Skidaway Island, Georgia - 071411BT metaG (version 2) | ecosystem: Environmental > Aquatic > Marine > Intertidal zone >...
ACTAAATTCAGATGGGATTTAGAAAAAACTGATGCCATGTCATACAAAAATCTCACTGTACAATCTATTATGGAACAACACGATCACATGGATGAAGATGATGCAAATGAGGACTTTGAAATGGAGCTTAGTTTCAAAAGAGAAAGCCTCATCTATGAACAAGGAATGAGTCCTGAAGAAGCAGATCAAATTGTTGAACAAATGAAAATAAATGGTATAAAAAAATATGATATACCTAAAACTCATGTACCCCCAACAGATTGGTTAAGAAGTGATATCATCATGGCATTTGCTTTTGCTGCTTGTCTGGGACTAAAGAAAGTTGCCTTTTGCAGTGCTGCAGCGTCTATTGCAACTGTTGGTGGAAAAGTGACTGGTCAGAGAAAATTTTACAACACTATAGTTCCTGAAAAAGTACGATCCGTTGCTAAAAAATACAATATAAAACAATTGCAAGACAAAAATTTATTCTTTACTAAGTCAGGTCTGTCAGCATACAATGTAAAATTACGTGAACAAGAAGAGCCTAGAGCTAGAGATAGTAGTGATTTGTATGCAACAGTTTGGTCTTTAGATAGTGCATATGAATTCTTCAGGGAAAAAGGATATCCAATTTTTGGATAATTAAGGTACAAGCTTGACTTTTGTCAATTCTATGGTTATGGTGAGATACATTCAATCAAACCAAAAACCATAGGAGTTCTATGTACAATTTACCTGATGACTACAACATGGGCTGGATGCACTGCCGAAAGCACAATGTGAAATACCATTTATCTGATGGATGCTGTGATTACTGCCTTGAAGAAGCTTCCCCTATTCCAAAAGAAGGAGACTATGAAGAAGGATATGTATGGATTGACTATAAAGACAATCACCTTCTTGTTTCAGAATCCTGTAAAAAAGGATATGCAATGGTCCAAAAAGGGTTCGCATACTCTATCTATCTAAATGATAAGGGTGAAATGACAGGTGGTGCTAAATACAATACCAAAGAAGAAGCCTACGAAAGAGGTGAAGAATTGGTTGTTGTTATTCCAAAGTAAGTGAGTGCTTACTTACTAATAAAAGAACAAAGCGATCTGCTTGCAGATCGTTTTTTTTATTTTTATAATCCAAGTGTGCTATTATATATTTGAAACATTTTGAAAGGTATTCATTATGAACAAGAGCCAAAAACACGCTGTTGCTATCTTCGGTGGTCTTGCACTTGCGATTCTTCTGGGGTCTCAAATAAAACCATACTCATCTAGCTCATTTAACAAAAGGTAAGACCATGATCGATAAAAACCAAAAGCAAGCATTCGCCATTCTTGGTGGTCTTGCAGCTGTACTTCTTCTCGGACAACGTATGAATCCATTTGCTGGGTCTTATAATGATGATGAAGAAAACCAATATAAAAAAGCACTTCGAATGATGAGACAAGCCAGACAAGCTAACAGACAAAGAACCGACCGAATCCAGAAAATAAATGTTGGAAAAGCAAAAGAATTTGTAGATGGTGTTCTAGGATACACAACTGGTCATATTGAAAGTGCAGGTGATGATCGCTCAAAACCTAACGAATACAGTAATTGGAAAGCTCAAAATATGTACTGGGATAATGTTGACACATCTGGTAGATGGAAAAAACATATGGATCTAACTTGGCACACAAAAGATGATGACTAGGATGAAAAATGTCTAAAACACTAAAGGAGAGAATAATGGACCCATTCACAATTGGACTGCTTTGTTTTTTAGGTGGTAGCCTTGTTACAGGAGGAACCATCTGGGGAATTCAAAGTGCAGAAAAAGACAAACAAGATACTGCTGACGTTATTAACGCAATATCAGGTCTTGAAACCAAATTCGAACAATCTCAAGCTACCGCAGTTGTAAACCTTACAGAGCCTGATTTACTTAAAATTCCATGCTCTATGGAATACATCAATGGGACATTTGATAAAGATGGAAAACAATTAACTCCGCCAAATGGAGATCTTCTTTGTAGAGAAATGTTCTGCAGAATGAATAGACAAGGTGGCGGTCAAAACTCTGGTGGCGGTGCTGGAGCAACAGAAAGTGACTGCTCTGCAATATCAGCTGTGAAAATCAACAAATTGAAAATTGATACCTGTATGGAATTCTGGGATGCGGAAGGAAACAACGATCAGAACTCCAAGTTTGCTCGATGCATTGTTCAATTTGACAAGAAGCCATAAATCATTTCTTCTTATGGGCTATACTATATACAGAACAATATGCCCAGAGATATAAATGAATATAGCAATTTTTACAACAGCAGCTGCACTATTGCTAGGTCTCTCTAAAAGAAGAGACGACAACAAACAAGATAGAGATATAAAGAGACCACAGCACCCAGTCATTAGGGATCGAATAGTTTCTATATATCCTCTATCTTTTTCATCTTTTAATGATGTATTGGGTGCTTTCCCTTTGGCTTGCTCTAAAGTTTTTCCTCAATCCAATTTCTTAAATTACTCCTTGTTCCCAAGTTCTATTACTGGTCAAATGGAATTCTCAAAAAGAGAGATGGAAGCCAAATTTCCAAATGCAACACTGTTATCTAAAGAAGATTTATACGTTGCAAATATGTCAGATCTAACGTTCTATACATTAAATCTAAAAGACAGAAAAACACAATGGAAGGCAGGTGAACAAAACATTACAATTAATCCCCAAACAAAAGAAAATCTTGCAACGTTCCTCCAAATGTTTGAATGGGCTAAAAGCCAAGATGTGATCATAGAAGTCAATTACAGCAGAGAAAAGAACTTTAAAAAAGATCAGCAAAAAATAAAAAGCATTATTAATATGCTAAAAAAGAACTCGAACAAATTAAATAGGCTACAACTGTATACAAACCTTATTGATGCTTGCCCATATTCAGGTCAAAGGGATATTCGACTTTTTATCACTACATTCCCTTTGGATGAGAGGATAAAAACTACACTCATAGATTCCTTTGTTGTTAATCTTGATCCCATATCAAGAATACAAAATAGCTTACCTCTTCCACAAATGGATGCATCCAGACGAAGTGAGCATTCCCCAATTGGCAAGACATATGAATACGAACAAACTGATATATACAAAGTATTCTATGACAAAAAAGGGAATCTAGTCCCTGAAAAAGGAAACTTCTCTAAAACAGGTGATTTCTCTGATCCAAATGTAAGATATCCAGAAAAATGTGCAAAACGAATGCAAGTTAATCCAATATGGAGACCTTATCTTTTAGAAGATTGGAGGTTGAATACCGAATATCCAATTCTAAGATATTTCTCTTTAGGTGAATTAGAACGACTAGCAGGTTTCCCAACTGGATGGATTAATGATAGACAAAGCCCAAATAGAGGTAGAGCTTTGCATGTATCCAGTAATCCTTTGATCTTGGAGTACATTCTGCAAAGTTATTGCTTGCATTATTTCAATCGATTTAAGCCTGGTGTATACTATGCCTAGTCCAACTTTAGTAAGTTTGCTTGGCGGTCTCACTATTGGGAGTGTAGCCAAATACATAGAATGGCTAAATCTGTTTAAGAAAGGACAGGTAAAATCAAAGTTACCCATATCTTATGTTTCTCTTTTTAGTGGTATTGGAGGCTTTGAACTTGGAATACAAAAAGTATTTCCTTTTGCTCAATGTGTAGCATTTGCTGAAATCGAACAACAAAAAATACAAATCTATAAATCACACTTTCCAGACCATAATAATCTTGGAAATGTAACCGACATCCCTATCGGAAAACTAAAAACACTAAAGGCAGACTTACTTGTAGGTGGCTTCTCGTGCGTGTCTAAAAGTTCATTAAGTGTGATGAGGGGTAAAGCAACAGATCAATCCTTTGATACCTTTGAAGATACTCTACGAATACTAAAATATGGTCAATTCTCTGATGTTATATTGGAAAATGTTCCAACCTCATACAGCTCCAGTCTCTCTACAGAACAAATTGTTGAAAAACTTGAGAAAGTCTTAGGTCAAAAGAAAAAGGTTTCTGTTATTAAAGTTAATGGTTGTAATTTTACAGGAACAGCAAGAAACAGAGTATTCTTTACAACATTTATTCAAAACATACCCATCCCAAATATGTCCCAAAGGTTTGAATTTAATCTCGATCCGTATGAAGAAGTCAGACGAGGCTTCAAAGACCCAGATTTGGATGAATTTAACTTGTTCTTAAAAGAAAAATTAAAAGAAAAAAATATAACCAAATTGGATTTGAACCCATTTGAGTATAGAGAATTCTTAGTTGAATTCATGAATAGAGAAACCAGAACAGATAGATGGTCATTTACATCGGACACGAACAAAAAATGCTCTGCAACACTCACAAAAAAGGCAGGAACCTATCCAAATGGTTTCATCATAGACAGACGTGGTGGAGATGCGTTGGTTCGTTATATGACGATTGGTGAAGGTGAAAGGTTAATGGGATTTCCAGAAGGATGGCTAAGTTCTGTTGGTCCAACTACTGGTCTTCGCTTCTTAGGAGATGCTGTTGTTGTCCCTGTTATTCAATACATCATGCTGAATTACTTATATGAACGCTCAAAAGATAAGTTCAAAGTGTACAAACCCTACAAATCATACAGGGGGAAATAATGCCTATTATAAACCCCTTTACCATCGTGGCTGCAATTGGATTGAAAAAATATCTCGATTTCATGAGAGACTACAACAAACCATTTCATGCTTACAAATCAAATAAACCGATAACATATGTTTCTTTGTTCACTGGTATAGGAGCATTCGAAGTTGGAATGCGTTCAGTATTACCGAATGCAAAATGTTTGGCATTCGCTGAAAAACTTGATTGGAAAAGAAAGATATACCTAAGACACTTTCCAAATCACCCTGAATATGATGATGTAAAAAATGTCCCACCTATAAAAGCTGACTTACTTGTTGGTGGTCCCAGCTGTAAATCAAAATCAGCACTCGCTGCAACTTCTATGAAATATCTAAAACAAGATAAATCTATGCTTGCATTAGGACTACTGCTAAAAGTAATTAAAGAAGGCAATTACAAAGATGTTATCATTGAAAATGTTCCTGGAAGTACCGTTTCTGATGCAACAACCGATATTATACAGAAAGAATTAGAACAACATCTAGGTAAAAAGATTTATGTGAGTACATTTAATGCATGTCCTCTATCAGGAAGTTCAAGAAGACGAACGTTTTTCACTACGTTTCCAATCGTATTAGAAATGCCTCAACTTATAAAAAGGTTTGAGTTTGATTTAGAGCCGTATTCAGATGTAAAATATGGATTTAATGAAGAAATTTCTTATCTTACAGAGAGTAAAGAGTTTAATACTTATATAACCGAAAGAAACATTTCCAAAGAATACCAACATCCGTTTGAAAAGAAAAAACATATCGTAGACTTTCTCAATGCTAGAGAGGGAATGGATAGATGGAGTTTTGGCTCTGATACAAATAAAGAATGTTCTTCAGCTCTAGTTACAGCAAGTGGGAGATACCCAAGCGGTATCGTTGTTGATAGACGTGGTGGAGACCCTCTTGCTAGAATGATGACTGTAGGGGAAGGTGAAAGGCTTATGGGTTTTCCTAAAAACTATCTAAAAGGCGTTTCTGTTGGAAAAGCATTCTATGCTTTAGGTGACTCTATTGTGGTTCAAATGGCTGAATTTATGCTTGCAAACTATGCGATACATTTGGAAAGAAATAAAAAAATATAAAACTCAAATAAAGTTGCAAAAATAACGCAAACCAAATACATTATTCCTGAAAATCAAACCCAAAAACCAGGAAAATATATGAGCGATTCTGAAAAGCCAAACATCCGCAGAGCTATAGACTCTAACGAATTTTATCACTCCCAAAAAGAATATGTATCTTCAAGCACATTGAAGTCTGTCGCAAAAAGAAGCGTCTTCCATCACATAAATAGTGAAATGAAAGAAAGTGAAGCACTACTTGTAGGTTCTGCGTTTCACACGCTCGTATTAGAGCCTCATTTGTTCGATGAAGAATTCTTTGTTATGCAAAAATTTGATCGAAGAACCAAATCAGGAAAAGCAAAAGCACATGCACTTGAATCAGAAATGATTGCACAAGGAAAAAAGTGTATTACTCAACCCAATTACGATATGATTGTAAATATGCGTAATTCGATCATGAATAATCCTGTTTGCTCTAACATTCTCACTGGTGGAGAACCTGAAGTTTCATTCTATGTTGAAGACTTTCATGGTATAAAAGTAAGAGTTCGACCAGACTATTTAGGTAAAGACTACATTGTAGACTTGAAATCCTGCCAAGATGCCTCCCCAAAGTCTTTCCTGGGGGATATTTACAAATATGGATGGAAAATCCAAGCTGCTTTTTATGCTGACGTACTTGGAATGGACAAGTTTTATTTCTTAGCTTCAGAGAAGAAAGGTCCATATGCTTGCCAACTCTATTTGATGAGTGAAAAATCTATAGAAGAAGGTAGACAGCAATATCTAAGAGCCATCGAGCTGTGGAAAGAGTATTTGGAAACAGGTGAGCCAAGCTACTACCATCATCCAACACTTGAAAATGGTGTTATCACATTGTAATAACATTGGTATTACAAACAAAAAAGGCTGAACAGTTTTGTATACCGTTCAGCCTTTTTTCTATCTAGGAAAGCACTTCTGCCATGATTATTTGTTAATACCAACCTTTTAATGTTTTAGACACATTACGAAGTAAGGGATTCGACAATAATTTTCTTACATTACCATGATCTCTATATTCGATTAAAAAATCTGTATCAATTGCTTCAACAGTAATTTTAACTATAAAATAAGGAAGCAAACCGCATCCATACTGAACATACCTCTCTAAGACTTTTATTTTATGGTGAGATAATAAACCCATATCTACAAAATCACCAAAAACTGATGATCGTTCAATAAGATGCCTCTTAGTAAATCCTACTGAAAAAAGCTCGGAAAAATCTTTATACGAGTAATAAGTCTCATATTCACTAATAATAGACTCCTCTATAAAAAACATAGGAGAGCCATCAATAATTGGTCCACCAAAAATCCAGTCGTATGATTCTTGAACAATTATCCTAAACATAAAACGATCAAAAATCCCTTGAAGTTGATAATCATGTGGTGGAATATGCCCATAGTGATCATGCATACCCATCTTCCTATAAAGAAGTTTTTTAGGCACTCTATCTTTACCAGACAAAGGAGATGAAACGATAGTTTTAGGTATGCATTCTAACAACTTAAAAAAGTTATCATTACGAACGATTACTTCTTCGCTTGTTTTGCAAACAATCTTGTCCTCTTCTTTTTTATAAAAAGGAAACCTTTTTTTATTTGTTATATAGAAAACATGCTCAACTTGTACATCAAATGACTTAAGCACAACAACTTTTTCTTTTGGTGTCAAAGGCTGATTTGTCAAATAAATGATCTCATTTTCTTCTATAGGTCTTGTCTCTACTTCTCTTTTTTTTATTCCGTTGGTCTCTATGTATGAAAATCGAATTCGTTGCAAAATTGCACCCATTTCACTATACAGCAAAATAAAAAACAAAACGTAAAACAATTCCATCAATCAACCACAGCCCAAACTTGTTCGTTGAAAGATACTTGAATAACTTCTTCTTCAGAATCTTCTTCATCATAACAATCCATCCTCTCCATAACATCATCGTATGGCTCAACAAATTTAATGAATGGTGGTGAGGATATATAATGACAAGCTCTAATCATATTATAGTGAACATTATCATTCGGATCGCAATTTGGTGAAAGGTAATGGCAAGCACCTATAATCTCTTCTAATTCATAATAAACACAGTCTTCATCATATCCAACAATACAATTGTCATACTCAGCTGGGTCCAATAACAACTTACCAATAATGCCAAGACGTTCTTTCGATGTTAATCCTGTGTTCCAGATGAGCCTTGGGTTGTCGCATTCTTTTCCAAGAATGACCATCTCTTCTTCTTTGAAACTGAAAACCTTTTCTTTGCCCTCTTCGAGATCCGATTTTTCAAGAGACGCAAAATCATTATAGTAATTATCAATTTTGTCTCCTTCTAGATCGTAATAATTAAGACCCTCTTCATATATCATGTCTCTAAGGTCTATGTAATTACGATCTTGCAATTCTAATTTCTCTTGAAAATGATCATTCAAATTCTTCATTTGATCTGCCTCTATCTTGTAACCTCGTTTTATAGATACAACATAAGTTCCATCTGGGTTTTTAGATACACAACGACCAAATCCATAGACAAAATCACTTGATGCGATTACATTGTTTCCGATAAATAAATCTTCCATATCATTGACTCCTAGGTTAAAAATGGATATATAAGATATACGAGATATATAACAAAGAGGAAGGCATATGTCTAGACAAAAAACATATTGGAAAAATAAAAATTTTTGGGTATGCCCAAAGCACTTACCTAGTGCCAGAATACCCAAAAATGTTTCAACTTGCTATTTCTCAAGTTGCTCAAGTGTGAGACCTAAACTAGAAGTCAATAAAAATCCAAACAACAATGTCATTAAAACAATAGGTAAAACTAAAAAGATAAAAGTTGAGGATCTAGAAATCAAAGCAACAGTAAATAGTACCAAAGAAACACCTATTAGTGTAGAAAAAGTCATAAAAGTCGTAAAAATGGAAGACAAAAACAAAAACGTTAAATACTGCAATCTCGATGATTGTGAAAACGTAATTCCAGAGAATAGCAATCGAAGATTGTACTGTTCAGATCGATGCAGAAAGAACTTCGCAAGAAGACAATACAGATTAAGAATGAAAGCAAAACATGACAGGGCAAGCAAATGATTGAATTACTTGAAAAAATGATTATTAAGCACCATAAAAGACAGTTTGCTATGCAGATTGTAATGTGCAGTCCAATGTCTGCTGTACACATAGATTCATTCAAACATGTTGAAAAAGATGCTGAAAAATATGGTCTAACCTATTTAATAGCTTCAGATGAATTCTTGTATATCCAGAAAGCAGAAGACAGACTCAATGTCGATGCCATCATTAATGACAGAGAAGAAATCTTATTTGAATATCTAACACCAGAAGATAAAGAAGAATTCTTTACTGTTCTGACGAACTATCTTTTAGTATCTTAACTCTTCCTTGCGTGTTCAAATACGCACCATACAGCAAATAGGCTGCAGTTGCAGCTGCTACTGCTTTAGATGCCTTGCTATCAGTTTTAGAAGCAGTGTAAAGTAAGCCAGCAGACAATAGAGCCTCAACAATAGCAATTTTCTCAGATGATATATTCATATATTGATCATTCATAACAAACACCTTATAATACAATTCTAATCTACAACTATAATAGCACAGGGAAAAACATGGCAACTAATGACCGAATGACAAACGAAAGATATCACGAGTGGATGGAATACTTTGAGAAAATGGAGGAAAACAAAAGAAAGAAACAAGAAAGAGAATTCCTACTTCAAGTACTTGAAAATGGAACTGTAATAGATAAGAGTTTAGGTGACTATGACCTCAGACTAGAATGCGTAAGATCAAATGCGTCTGAAGAGATTATCATTGAATATGAAGATAAAGTTTACTACTTGCATGTTGAAAATGAAATATGTGACGACAGAATTATCTTGTGCGAAGAAATTGGAACAGCACAGCACAAGGAACAAAAATAATGTCAAGAACTCTATTTACACTAGATGAAAAAGTTGAAAAAATAGAATTCCGTTATTGGGAAAAAAGATCTAAATTCAACCCAGACATATCTAAAAAAGTATCTTCCTGGAGTTTGGACTTAAACAAATTTGGCGAACAAATGCAATTGCCTAAATCTGGAAGGATAACCATAACAGAGAACTGGAAAAGAAGTTGTATACATCTTCGAGTAATGATCATTGGATACAATATTGAGTTTCAAAACATACCACACTGGAAGAATAATCCAAAATTGGAAATATGGTATCCAAGACTGTTCCCTAGGCAGAACAGCTCATTTGACCCATCATGGACTGGAGGAAACTCTCAGGTAGTTGAAGGAAATAAAGATTGTCTGAAATCAGCAATATTGACCGCAAAAGAACAGGTCGTAAAAGAAAACCCATTCAAGCCAGATTCTGAACGATGGGACAAAGATCAACGGATACATGATAATTGGGAAAAGAATATAGAAAGAAAGCTTGGTATATCGTTTGTAAGTGCAGATAAAGTTAGAAATTACTACGACAGCTGCATACCTGAAGAAACCAATCGAATCGACTCAACAAAAGAACAAGCGAACGTAATAACGTGCGAAGCATGTGGCTGTTCTCCATGTGACTGTAACTGGGGGTATTAATGAGTAAAGAATCAGTAAATCATCCAGGTCACTATGGTGGCAAAGACAATCCATATGAAGCAATCAAAGTCATCGATGCGTGGGACTTAGGCTTCTATCTTGGCAACACCGTTAAATACATATCCAGAGCTGGTAAAAAGCACCCTGAAAAGGAAATAGAGGACTTAAAGAAAGCTCTATGGTATCTCGATAAGAAAATTAAGAAATTGGAGACACAAAAACATAAGGAGAAATAATGTCCGAAAACATACATATTAAAATGCTTGATCAAAAATTAAAAGAAGCAAAAGGTAAGAATACAGGTGATTACTTCAAATATCGATCACGCCTTTTCAAAAACTATAGAAAGGTGAATGTAGAGCACTATCCTATTTATGGATCTGAAGTACCCTTTACATACTATAAAGGAATAGAAAAAATAAATGAAAACCACTATAAATTTATATTCCGTAAGCACATTGAAGAAGAAACTGTATTTTGGAACATAGAAGAAATATCCATAGGAATATTCGATGAAAAGAATGCTGATAAATCAGCCAATACATGCTTCGATTACACCATTATAGATTGCGATGATGTGAGTAATCATGAAGATATCACTATTGAGAGTTTTACTATAGAAAACGCTTGGGGTAAAAAAGAAGAATTGGTATTTGCAAAAATAAAAACAGATTCTCCTTATCAAAATGCAGTCAACGAATTCAATATCAAACATTTTTGCCCTGACTACAATGATTCATACTATCCCAAAAAGTATATTTATTGTAGAAAAAGCAATTTATATTATTGTTTTGTAGTTGAAACATCTGGCAATATTATAAGAGCCTTTACTATAAAAAAAGAAAAAATTTCTTACTGCCCAGAAAGGTATAGAAAATTCTGTTGGAAAATTATTTCTGCTTATTGGTGGTCTATAAGCCTTGGTGATTTAAAGAAACAAAAAATATTTGTTGATACAAATTGGCAAAGATGATATGAATCTATATATAGGCACTCGTAGCTCAGTTGGATAGAGCAACCGCCTTCTAAGCGGTTGGTCGCAGGTTCGAATCCTGCCGAGTGTACTTCTTTGAAATAAGACAGGAGACGATTCTGCCAAAAACAGGATATATTAATCTCAACACCTAGTAATTCTAGATAATGCTAGTGAGAGTACTTCATGACTAATCCGACATCAGTATTTTGTTGTTTGCTAAGGTTATGAGACCAATTTGGTGATGATGCAATGTTAATTGCGAAAATCCTGTCTTATTTCTTATACGCCCATAGCTCAGTTGGTAGAGCAGTTGACTTTTAATCAATGGGTCGCAGGTTCGAATCCTGCTGGGCGTACTTTTTTAAAGGTATAAAATGAAGATGAACAATCAAAATTTCTTAAAAGAATGAGAGTAGAGATGGGTGTCATTGAAATAAGAAATGCTGTTCTGGAAAAACTCAATGAAAAAGCAGAAGAATTCAGAGGATGGGAGATCCATTGCTCGTTAGACACGTTTGCATTTGGCGATGCTGATTATATGGATGATTATCTCATGTATCGCTTATCCAATCACGATAAGGAGATCAGCTATCGTTTTCACCATCAGATCGATGAAAATGGAGAGCATCATTGTTGGTGGTATAATTTTAATACTATTTTTGATACATACAGCCATAAAACTGCCATTGATGAAATGGTTAAATTTATTGAAAAATTATTAAAAAGAAGCTAAATTATAACACACCCCATGCTAGTACTCTTTACGATTAAACTGTAAATGAAGAATCATGGGGTTTTTTATTATAGGAGATAGATATGCTTGGTAGAGGTAAGAAAATGACAACAGAAGACTTTATATTGAAAGCAGAAGCAAAGCATGGCAAAGGAGTATTCGACTACTCTAAAGTCAAATACGTTGATCGATATACAGAAGTAGACATAGGATGCTTAAAATGCGGAACATGGGTGAAAGAAAGACCGAAAAACCACATGGATAAACATAGGAGCTGTACATTCTGCAGAAAGAAAGAACAACAGAATCCTGAAAAACTTATCGCTGCATTCGAAGATATCCACACTAAAGGAAGATACGATTACTCAAAAGTAGTCCCAAAAACGACAAGGGAGAAAGTAGAGATCGGTTGCAACGAATGTGGGCACTGGTTCAAACAAGTTATTGCAGAACACAAGCGAGGTAATGGATGTCCTTTATGCTCAAAACAAAGATCTATGAAGAACCTTAAAAATCAGAATTAAAACACAAGAGTCTTTCACTATTTTTATGAAAAAGACAAGAGTGTTATCGGACACAATAAGACCGAAAAATAAAAATAACAAAGTAGCCAAAAAGCAAGGTTTAAGCTTGATTATTAAAGCATAAAAAAAATTCAGTATACTTGATATGCGTTCAGTATTATGGTACAATATGTTGTACGAAAAACAACAAAAAGGACGTGCTATGAAAAAACAAAAATATGTATACGAAACACTTGGCGATACCGTTATCTTTGCTCTTCATAATGGATTTATGCCAGAAATTGATGAGTGGCAAACACCAAATATAATAGTTCTTGAAGCTGAAGTTATCGAGTATCTGGAAAAAAATGGATACAGAGTAGACCTCTCTAATAGAAAAACAAAAGTACAACTTATGGCTCAAGCAAAAATTGCAGAAAGTTGGGCTAAAGGTATTCCTGCTAAAAGTTGGACAGGAAAATTTTGGACTGATGGATTGTGCATCTATTCTTACGGTCTATGTGTTGGGACAACAAATAGAAATGGCAAGAAAATTGTATTCAGTTATCTTCAGTCTACAGATACTTGGGTATCTCCTTCAACATCTAAACACGTTGGATTTGCAAAGAAAGTAACTCCATTTGTTAGAACACCAACAGAAGTACCTGACCTATCTTCACAAACAACAAGAACAAATGCAGCTGCTGCAAAATAATCAATCCATTCACACTATAGTGGTAATATATAGTTAAATATATGTTTTAGTCCATTTTTAACTATTTATTACCATTTTAGTGTGAATTATACAATCTAATATATAAAAGGTAAGAAATATGGATAAGAACACCCAAAAACTAATCAACATCAACCCAATACAAGAAATCGCAAAAAGAATAGGAGAACTCAGTCAAGATCAGAAAATGCTGCTTCTTGAACACTTGAACCAAACTACTCCTGAAATAGAGCATCTCAGAATGCTGTTTTTACAAGAACAACGAGATAAAACGTTCCAAAAGATAGATGAAGGAACAACGTGCCCAAATTGCGACCAACATGCTCAGAAGTATAGAAAATCACTACCATCAAGCTCTGCGGTGTTTCTGTGTAGCCTTATAAAACAAATAGAAGAGACTGGAGAACCTGCTATACACTTCAATGATTGCAAATTCTTTCATCGAGGGTATGCAGACTTATCATATTGGGGTTTGGCATACACCTATAGATCACAGAAAGATGATCGTGTGAGATGGTCTGGATATTGGAGACCAACAGAGAAAGGCATCTCATTTGCAAAAGGCATGATTTCAATACCCAAATATATACATGTATACAACAATGAAGTGGTTCTTGTTGAAGATGGTGAACAAGCAACAATATATGATACCCTCAGAGAAAGAGCCGATTTTGTTGTGAATGAAATAAAATTCGACTTCGATCTAGAAACCACATTACCAAAGCCGAAACCTGGTCTTGAACAAATGGTTATACCATTTGGGGTTTCCTGGTAATTTATTAGTAATTAATTTGACTTTTTTAATAGCTTTGATTACGTTAAAAATGAAACTGAAGCATAGGAGGTTTTTATGCAAAAAACATACATGTATAATGTTGAAGTAAAATTCAAAAATCAAGAAGAAAATGTCATAATGGGCATTGAAGGTTCAAGCGAAGAAGATGTCTACAACTTCATTCCATGCGTCATACCAAGTGATGTTGAGTATGAGTTAATCGATATTAGACTTGATGAAACAACAACTGTTGATATCGAACGCAAAAAGCAAGATCGCCAAAACGAATTGCAAGCTAAGTATCAAGAAAAATACAATGAATTCATCCAGATCTGTGAAAACATGAATGATGTCCAGAAACAACAAGGGATGGCTATTGTATATGACAAGAAAAACCAAGAATTCATTCTCTGCACTTTAGATCAAGCAAAAAGAGTAGAAAGCGAAGATATGATTATCCAAATCGCAGCTGAACCAAAGACTGAAGAAGAAATTGCAAAAGAAAAAGCACTTGCTGAAGCAGATGAACGTGTAAACAAAGGTGAAACAACAGATGAAGATATCGAATTGTATGCTGATTATGTTGAAGAGATTATTAAAGAATTAGATGACATGAAATCAGGAGAAGAACAATGAGTGGAATAGATTTTATTACTGGTGCTCTACAAAAAGCATTTGAAACTGGCGGAGACACTGCCTCTTATATCGCAAACGGAGAATCCTTTGTTATCCATTCTGAAATGAACCTGGAAGAGGTTTTTGAGGTTTTCGAAAACGAACTGTACATCAACGAATCAAGTCTTCTCCTCTTGGAAGAATCTATTGACAATCTTATTCAGAAAAACCTCAAAAAAGAAGAGCCAAGAAATCCAGAATGCTTTGACAATATGGAAGAAGAACTTGTCTACGAATACAATCTCTACCTACAAAACAGAGGCTAATATGATAACTGCTGAAAAACAAAACAAAAACAACCTGGTTGTAAATCTATCAGAAGAACCTAGAATTGTCGCTGTAAAAGGCGGATGGTGGTCAGGCAAAATTGTATTCTCAATTGAAGTCGGAAACATGCTTTTGGCATCTAAGAAGTTTTCACGAAGAGCTTGGAGTTCATACGAAGCAGCAGTCAAAGCCTTGCATAATCTTGATAATGAAAACCTTATCGTTATTCCAAACACAATAGATTATATCAAAGTGAAAGAAGAAGAAGGATGTAGGCTCGATTCTCCTTATCCCACCATATATAAAGAACCCATCAAAACCTACTACGTGTAGAAAGAGAGGAACATGCACATTGTCGCAATCAAAAAACCAAACAATAAACACTGTGTCGCTATCTTATCCCATGAGCAACTCAAAGAGATGAAAGCAGAACAGGATAAGAAACCAAAAGAAGAACAATACTTGTTCAAGCTGATTGACTCTAACATGCTTTTTGAGATTCGAGGTCCAAAAGGCGGAGGATTTGTAGAAGACCACAAACCCATTCAAGTTGGTCAAGACTTTGATACCTACATCAATCCACTTGATAAAAACATCATGGATTTCACTCAAAGCTCGAAAACATCAAGCAAAAATCAAAGAGATATGTTCTTTGTACGATGGGAAGACAATACATTCTCTATTGCTGTATGCCCAGAAAACGAGTTAGATGAACTTCTTGATGAAATTGGAGATCCAGGAGCAGTTCGATACAAAGAGTTTAACATGAATATGTTCTTCTCTATGGTAAAAGAAACAGATGATAAATACAATATGTGGAAAATAGAATTCGATGGAATTTTTGAAAAAGGCATAGTATTCAATCCTGAAAAAGTATGCAAGAGAACTGGATACACACTGGGACATAATCGTTTTCTCTATGAAGCCTATGAAGATAAAATAACTTTAGGTGCTTTAACCGAAAAAGACTTTTCATTTGACCTGCAAGAAAATGCAAGCAAATAATAAAATCGGTCAAAAGGTCTTTGGCAGGAAACGTGGTCTAAAAGAATTAGATGGAATGTTTCATGCCAAAAGACCTTCTACAAAACGAAAAAGAGCAGCTCACAAAAAATCTATCGAAACGAAAGTAAGGCAAGAAACAAAGCGGCTATGTCGCAAGGAAAACTATAATGATTGAAAAAGAAGAACAAATCGTAGGATTGGTCAAACGAATGGCTGAGATTATTGCTGATTCGAAAAAGAAAAAGAATATCGAATCCTTTGAAGAACAATTTCTAGAAAGCAGAGAACATGTTCACGAACAAATTCACAAGTTGCAGAACTTCCAAAAGGAATTCCAGAATAAAACTGATAGACAAAAATTAGAAGAAACAGTTGAACTTCTGAAAGTGTCTGTTTTATTTCTCCAGGAAGAGAATGATGCACTAAAGAGAATCATCGATGAAATGCTAGAGATTATCAGGAAGAAAATGATATGAATGACAGGTTTGAAAGGAAATATGAAATATGGTGAGCTGTTGTAGTGGGATATGGACCAAAAGGAACCAGACCAGCAGGCAGTTTGCCTGTGTTTACAACAAACACACTAGAAGCAAGTAAAATGCTCGTAGAATTAGCTTGTGGGACAAATATAAAAGGCGATTACATTGCAAACGAATTAGCAGAAGAACAAAACATGGAAAACCTAAAAATGTTCTCTGACAGACTAAACCAAATCTATGAGAAGTATATAAAATCAAAGGACAAAATAAATGAATGACAAACAAACATGTGCCATATGTGGTGTATCTTGGAGCGTCCCTGAAGAATCACAAGAGAATATGTGTACAGTCAAAGTAAAACACCATTACGGAAGTAAAAAAGATGGCAATGTCGAAGTATTCGATGTCTGTCTCAAATGCATTGAAAAACATTTCAAAGGGAAACCAATCAAAGTTATAGAAGAGGGGCTTTAAATCATATGAGCAAAGAAAAACTAATAAAATTACAACAACAATTTCTAAAAAATGAATTCCCAGAAGGAAGCGAACAAGACCAAGAAAGACGCAGATTATTCTTTGACCATGCGTTTGAAGACATTACTGTGTACAGAGATGGAGATCCGTACCCTTTACTC
>Ga0255772_10002744_pt1 | contig 17125 bp, 15 predicted proteins | sample 071ome_34_FD_179970 | JGI IMG/M metagenome (GOLD analysis project Ga0255772, IMG submission 179970) | Coastal salt marsh microbial communities from the Groves Creek Marsh, Skidaway Island, Georgia - 071411BT metaG (version 2) | ecosystem: Environmental > Aquatic > Marine > Intertidal zone >...
AGTAGTGCTTTTGCCCTCAATGAAATTTACTAGTTTTAGTTCACTAACCAAATCCTGACCAACCACCTTTTGTCCTGCATAATCGCCTCCTTTAACTAAGATATGGGGCTTAATAGTCTTGATCAGCTCATAAGGCGTATCTTCATCAAAGATGACAACATAGTCCACAGCTTCGAGACTCGCTATAAGAAGGGCCCGATCTTGTTCACTGTTGATGGGCCTAGATTCACCTTTTAAAGTCCTGACCGATTCATCTGAATTAACACCCACCATTAGAATATCACCAAAACTCTTTGCTGTCTCCAAATATCTCACATGTCCAGCATGCAATATATCAAAACAACCATTAGTGAAGACTATTTTTTTGTCTTTTTCTTTCAGTTTTGAACTCAAAACTTCAATCTCTTTTTGAGTTTTGATATGCTCCTCGCTGGAGGATTTATGAAGGCTTGATTTGTAGTCAATAATCTCATCAATAGAAGCAGTTGCACTTCCAATCTTTCCGACTACGATACCTGCTGCTAGATTGGCAAATTCAACAGCCTGATCAATGTCATAATTACTTGAGAGCGAGAATCCCAGGCCAGCAAGGACCGTATCACCCGCCCCAGTAACATCATACACCTCTCTGGCCATAGTTGGATGAACCCTCAGGTCTTTATCATAGATAGCTACACCATTCTCACTGAGAGTGATAAGTGATATATTTAAAGAACATTTTTCTTTTAACTGTGTGATTGCTTCTAAAAGACTTGAATCATCAATAATATTTATGTTGGTTGCCAATGACGCCTCTTTCTTATTCGGTGTAAGTAGGTACGCGCCAGAGTACTTGGAATAATTAATCCCCTTAGGGTCAACAAGTACCTTAATTCCAAGATTATTTGCCTCTTTAATTAAGTCTCTTGTCAATGAATCAGTTAAAACACCTTTGCCATAGTCCGAGAGAAGGACAATGTCATATTGTTTGAGAATCTTTTTGTACTTATCAAATAGAGTTTGTTGAGATTTTTCACTGATATCGCAATCACTTTCTCTATCATAGCGGATAACTTGTTGTTGTGAGGCAATAATACGACTCTTTTTGCTACTCAATCGGCCTTTCTCTTTGATTAAGTGGTTGGTTGATACATTGATCTTACAAAGAAGAGTTTCAAGTTCATTAGCAATTTCGCAATCCCCAATTACACTTAAAACATCGGTATGAGCTCCAAGAGCGACAAGGTTATTGACAACATTGCCAGCACCTCCAAGAACCGTATTCTCATTATTAATATTAACAATGGGAATCGGAGCCTCGGGTGATATTCTTTCACATTTACCCCATAAGTAATGGTCTATCATCAGATCACCGATAACGAGAATCTTAGGTTGTTTGTTAACAAGATTAATCATTCGTTAGTTAATTGGCTCACCATGTAATTTTTGAATTTCTGAGACATATTTTTTTATACCCTCCTCCAAAGTAAAAACAGGGTCAAAGTTCAAATTTTCGCGTGATAAAACTATATCTGCCTGGGTATGCATTTGATATCCTTGATAAGGGTTAGGAAAATATTCAGTTCCTAAATCTGTACCTAGCTCTAGTTGAAGAATATCTGCTATATCTTGAAAACTTCTAGGTATGCCTGTGCCCACATTATAGACACCGTTTATTTTAGGACTACAGGATTTAATATTAGCCTGTATGACATCGTCAATAAAGATAAAGTCACGAAGGATTTTGTCAGAATTTTCAAATAATCTTGGTGCTTTGCCGTCAAGGATTTGGTGACCAAGTTGAATGACCATCGAGGATGTTTTGTTTTTATAGTATTCCCCTGGACCATAGACATTGAAGAACCTCAGTCCAACAATGACCATTTCTGGATTCTTATTTAAAAAGCGATTGGCAATTTGATCCATGGCATACTTACTATATCCGTATGGGTTTTCAGGATTTTCATTTCCAACCTTTTGTGGGGAGGGTTGTGAGCCATAGGTGGCTGCAGAACTGGCATAAATCATAACCGATTTATCATTTTTTGCTTTTTCTAACAAGTCATAAAATGAATTAACATTGGTTCGCATGACCACCTCTTGATCATAGACACGAGTATCAGAGATCGCAGCTTGATGGAAGATATAGTCAAATTGGTAATCATTTAATAGAGCCAAATCATCTTTATTGTTAATGTTCCCACAAATGACATCACCACTAAACCCTATAAGATTCTTGTAATGACCAAAACTCTGCAGATTGCCATTGTCAAATTTTGACCCGCTTCTAAAACAATCAAATACTACTATGTGCGAATCAGGAAAATTATTCTGGAAATAAAAGGCTAAATTACTACCAATAAAACCAGCTCCGCCTGTAATAAGAATAGTTTTATGGTTGAAATCAATATTATTATATTTCATTTTGGACTATAAAAAAGTATGTATTAACTACAATATTTTTTGACAACGTTTGCCATCATTTGGTTTACATTATAATAAATTAATGTCATAAGTATTTATATGAAGCTTAATAAGTATATTTGTTGCGATGAAGTATTCCAGAAATTTTTATCAAATTAAATCCAATCAAGAGATTTTTGATCGTCTTGTTGCTGAAAAAGACAAGATTGGTTATTACAATTTACCCTATCAGGATATCAGTCATATCAAGGCTTACACCAAAAATATTAAAAAGAAATACATTTTTGTGTTAGGTATTGGCGGGTCTAGTCTTGGAGCTAGGGCAATCTATGAGTTCCTCTTGCCCTCTAAAAATTTTGATAAAGAGTTGATATTTCTGGAGACAATAGACCCACTTAAAGTCAATTTTTGCATTAGCAAAATTGATTTAAATCATGCTCACTTTGTGGTGGTTTCAAAATCTGGAAACACTATAGAGACCGTCAGTATCATGAAATATATCGACTCACTAAGCAGTCTAAATAAGTCAAATTGTACTGTGATCTCAGAAAACGATAGCCAGCTAAGTCTATTTGCTAAAGATAATCAAATTAAATTTTTTCCACTTGATAAAAACATTGGCGGGCGTTTTTCTGTATTCAGTGTTGCTGGTTTGGTTCCGCTTTCAATGGTTGGTGTCGATATTGAAAACCTATTAAACGGATGTAAAAGGGTTAATGATAGTTTTTTTAATAGGAGTGGATATTATGATGAGATTATCCAAAAGGCGCGGTTTCTAGTAGAGAATAAATCACGTTTCAATATCAATGCAATATTCTCCTACTCTTCTTCACTAGAGGCATTCAATAAGTGGTATGTTCAGTTATGGGCTGAAAGCCTGGGAAAAATTAATATTAATGGCACCCGTCAGGCCTTAACGCCTGTTGGGTTAATCGGACCTGTTGATCAGCACAGTTTCTTGCAGCTGATAATGGATGGTGTTCGTGATAAGACACTCACCTTTATTAAGATAAATAATCTTAATGACAATACTAAGATTCCTAGTCAAAGTAAAAAGTTTGAATCCTTAGACATGGATTTCATTGATGGGCTTAAATTTAATGATTTATTAATCAAGCAAGCTGATGCAACAATTGAGTCCATAGAAAAACAAAAAGATATCCCTTGTGATGTTGTTACCATAAGAACGGTAGATGAATACAATATTGCGAAACTCATGTTTACCTACCAATTACTCGTATCCACAATTGGAGCCTTCTTGCAGATTAATACATATGATCAGCCTGGCGTTGAGGATGGAAAATCAATATTGATTGACCAATTAAAAGTTTCACATGAATAAAATTAGAAAGTGTCTTTTCCCGGTTGCAGGTTATGGAACGAGATTTCTTCCTGCAACAAAAGCTATACCCAAAGAAATGCTTCCTATTGGTAGCAAGCCCTTAATTCAATATGCAGTTGAAGAAGCTTTAAGTTGTGATATTTCTGATATGGTGATGATAATCAGTAAATATAAGGGCGCAGTCAAAGCTTATTTCGAGCCAAATCATGAAATCGAAAACAGTGTCAGGGGATCAGAGAAGGAGAAACTTTTAGAGGGAGTTAATAAGATTATCGATACCTGTATATTTTCTTATATTGAACAACAAGAGATGCTTGGTCTTGGTCATGCCATCTCTTGCGGTAATCAACTGATAGGGAATGAACCTTTTGCAGTCCTGCTTCCTGATGATCTTTGTCATAATGAAGGGTATTCTGTTTTAGAGCAGATGAAGGAGATTTACGAAAACAACCCCGATTGCTGTGTGGTTGCAATTGAGGAAGTACCTGGTTCAGAAGTAGATAAATACGGTGTAATTGATGGCGAGCTACTTTTTGATTCAAAGGATACATATTTGGTAAAGAATATGATCGAGAAGCCTAAATTGACAGAAGCTCCGAGCAACCTTGCTATCATTGGCAGATACATCTTAACTGCAGATATTTTTGATGCTTTAAGAGATACAAATCCAGATAAAAATGGAGAGATACAAATTACGGATGCATTGATGAAGCTTGCAAGACAAGGGAAAGTAATTGCTTATAAATTTCAAGGAAAAAGATTTGATTGCGGAAGTCCAAAAGGATTTGTAAGAGCAATTAGCGAGTTAAGTAAATTTTGAGGTTCTGGCAATAACAAAGAGTCATGAAAAGTAAATCTATGAAAATTTTAATCACTGGAGGTGCTGGATTTATAGGGTCAGCATTAATTCGATATATCCTTAAAAACACTCATCATAGTGTTATAAATATTGATAAGCTGACATATGCTGGTAATCTAGAGTCTCTGAGATTAATTGAGAATAGTCCAAGATATTTTTTTGAGAAATTTGATATTTGCAATGCAAATGAAATTAGGAGAATTCTGAGTGAGCAACAACCTGATATTGTGATGCATCTTGCTGCTGAGTCTCATGTTGATAGATCAATTGATGGACCAGGAGATTTTATTCAAACCAATATTGTTGGCACATATATTCTTCTTGAAGAGGTTAGATCTTATTGGTCTGGCTTAAAAGGGATTAAAAAAGAGAGATTTAAGTTTCATCATGTATCCACTGATGAGGTCTATGGCGATCTTGAAGGGACGGATGATCTTTTTACAGAGACCACACCTTATGCACCGAGTTCTCCTTATTCGGCCTCGAAGGCAAGCTCTGATCACCTGGTGCGCTCATGGCAGAGAACTTTTGGCCTTCCTACATTAATTACCAATTGTTCAAACAATTATGGCCCTTATCAGTTTCCAGAAAAACTAATCCCACTCATTATTCTTAATGCCCTATCTGGCAAAGAGCTGCCCGTATACGGAGATGGCAAACAAATTAGGGATTGGCTTTTTGTGGATGACCATGCCAGGGCTCTGTTTCATGTTGCACTGAATGGAGTAACTGGAGAGACTTATAATATTGGTGGCCATAATGAAAAACAAAACATCGAGGTTGTGAAAATGGTTTGTAGTATCTTGGATGAACTCATTCCATCCCAGATTTCAGGGGTAGATAGCTATGAGCAACTCATTACCTATGTCACTGACCGGGCAGGGCATGATGTGAGATATGCCATTGATGCGACAAAAATTGCCAATGAACTTGGCTGGACTCCTGAGGAGACCTTCGAGACTGGCATTCAAAAAACGGTTGAGTGGTATCTGGAGAATCAAATCTGGTGTGATCGAGTTAAAGATGGGAGTTATCAGGGAGAGAGATTGGGGGTAATTAATTCATGAAGGGAATTATTCTAGCAGGTGGCTCGGGGACAAGGCTTTATCCACTGACAAAGGCGGTATCTAAACAGCTGATGCCAATCTATGATAAACCCATGATCTATTACCCATTATCGGTATTGATGCTCTCTGGAATCCGTGAAATATTGATTATATCAACCCAAGAAGATCTTCCCAGGTTTGAGCATTTATTGGGGAGTGGTAAAGAGATTGGTATGAAATTTGAATACATTGTCCAACCCTCACCCGATGGCCTTGCCCAGGCATTCGTCCTAGGAAAAGACTTCATAGGAGATGAGGATGTCTGCCTGATCCTGGGGGATAATATTTATTATGGACAGGGCATGTCAGATATATTGTCTAGTGCTGTCAGGGCGGCTAAAGATAAAAGGATGGCAACCGTATTTGGCTATCATGTTCATGATCCAGAGCGCTATGGTGTGGTTGAATTTGATTCCAGTGGAATGGCACTGAGTATCGAGGAGAAACCACAAAATCCCAAAAGCAGCTATGCGGTCACGGGTCTTTATTTTTATCCTAATGATGTTGTCAAAAAAGCTCAAGAGGTGTTCCCATCAGATAGAGGTGAGCTGGAAATTACCTCAATCAATCAAATGTATTTGGATGAGGGACGACTCAATGTTGAATTGATGGGCAGAGGTTATGCCTGGTTGGATACCGGAACACATGAGAGCCTATTGGAGGCTTCCACATTTATCGAGACCATTGAAAAAAGACAAGGTCTAAAAGTGGCCTGCATCGAAGAGATTGCCTTTGAGGAGGGTTTTATAAGTAAGGAGCAATTGATTGATCTTGCCAAACCCCTTGCTAAAAATCAATACGGCCAGTATCTTTTGAATCGATTAGAGGAGATCAGTTGAATTTTATTCCACAATCGATTCCTGATATTCTTTTGATTGAGCCAACAGTTCATGGTGATAGCAGAGGATATTTTATGGAATCATTTAGACAAGATCTCCTGGATGATTTTTTAGGTTATGAAGTTAATTTTGTTCAGGATAATGAGTCCAGATCTTCCAAAGGGGTCTTAAGGGGCCTTCATTATCAATTACCCCCGTCTGCTCAAGCCAAGCTGGTTAGGGTGATTGAGGGAAGGGTTCTGGATGTGGCTGTGGATATCCGTCAATCAAGCCCGACCTTTGGGCAGTATGTATCAAAAGAATTATCCTCTGATAACCGCCACCAGCTTTTCATTCCAAGGGGTTTTGCTCATGGTTTTGTGGTACTCAGCGAGAGCGCAGTCTTTGCTTATAAGGTGGATCAATATTACTCACCTAACGATGACAGAGGTATCGCTTACCATGATCCAGAGATTGATATTGATTGGATGCTTAAAAGTGACGAACTCCAATTATCTGATAAAGACAAATCCCAGCCTGTTTTATCTGAAGCCAAAGAGCTTTTTGAGTAGACTTTCATCATGAAGATTTTGGTGACAGGCAAGAATGGACAACTTGGGCAATCTATCCAAAAGTTCATCTCAAATTATGATCATCATGAATTTACATTGGTTGGAAGAGAAGAGCTTGATCTGTCATCATCAGAGAGTATTCCAAGGTACTTTGAAACCCATTCTCATTTTGATATCATTATTAACTGTGCTGCATACACCGCAGTAGATCGTGCTGAGGAAGAAGCAGATCTAGCAGATCAGGTTAATCACTTGGCTATCAAGCAATTAGCTGAATTTGCTAATTCACAAAATACTAAACTCATACACATCTCAACGGATTATGTTTTTGATGGCAAGAATGAATCCCTATATCTGGAGAGTGACAACCCAAATCCTATTAATATTTATGGCAAAACAAAACTTCTTGGGGAAAAAGCCTTAATAGAAACCATGCCTAATAATGCAATGATTATCAGAACAAGTTGGGTATTCTCGGAGTTTGGGCATAATTTTGTCAAAACCATGTTGAAACTGGGACACGAAAAAAATGAAATCAATGTAGTCAGTGATCAGATAGGATCTCCAACTTATGCAATTGATTTGGCCCAGGCTATATTGAATATTATCTTCAGTGTTAGCTTCAATAAAAAGGGCTTTCCCACAGAGATTTTTCATTTTTCGAACATGGGTGAGACCAGCTGGTCTGATTTTGCAAAAGAAATCTTTAAGTTAACAAATCTTAACTGCAAAGTTATTTCTATTAGTACTGATCAATATCCAACCCCTGCCATAAGACCCCATAATACAACCCTCAGCAAAGAAAAAATTACAAACCACTTCAGACTTCAGATTTCATCATGGCAACAATCACTTAAAGAGTGTCTGAATAAAATTATTTAGTCAGTATAAACTATGAATTTGCTTGTCTTAAACACCTAGAAATAATTGTAAAATATATTTACTATGGCTAGGTATCAAATTTCCTTTGGTTTTCATATAATCTCAATCAAAAAATGAGATTTTTTGATAATAGATTTTAATAAATAAGAAATGATTGAAAAACTTTTCAAACTTTTTTCTTTTTTAGATAAAAGAAAAAAATTCCAATTAGTTCTAATAATTATTCTTATGCTTTTAAGTTCTATTGCTGAAATGTTTAGCATTGGAATGGTGGTTCCATTTCTCGGAGCTATTGCATCTCCAGAAGTAATTTTAGAGAATAAGTATCTCTTATCATTAGGGTTGTTTGATCATAACATTAACCCAGAGGATATTCTCTTACCTTTTACAATACTCTTTATAGTAATAACTATGATTGCTGCATCAGTGAGATTACTTCTACTTTTTGTGACAATAAGATTCTCACATGCAATTGGAAGAGAGCTTGGCGTTGATATATTCAGAAAAACAATGTATCAAAAATATTCTTGTTTTGTCAATGAAAATAGTAGCGATATCATTAATGGAGTGATAGTTAAAGTCAATACCATGACAGATAAAGTTATAAAGCCTTTTTTGCTTATCCTTTCTTCTTCCCTCATAATGATTGGTATTTTGTCAACGTTGTTTTATCTTAATCCATTAGTTGCAGCAAGCGCATTCTTTTGCTTCGGAATAATTTATATTTTTGCCATAAAAGTGAACCATTTTAAATTGAGAGAAAATAGCAAGTTAGTTGCGGAGCACTCTTCAAGAATGGTTAAGACTCTTCAGGAAGGACTGGGAGGATTTAGAGATGTTTTGATTGAAAATTCTCAAGAGTTTTATTGCGATTTATACGAAAAATCAAATAAAAAACTTCGAAAAGCTCTTGGAGATACTACTTTTATTGCGGCTAGCCCAAGGTTTATTATGGAGGCGTTGGGAATATCATTTATTGCAATTTTGTCACTTACATTGAGAACAGATAATGGCATTGATGACATAATACCAACTCTAGGAGCATTAGCGCTTGGAGCTCAAAGACTTCTGCCAATTATGCAGACTTTATATGATTCTATCTCACACATTAGAGGTTCAGAGTCATCACTGGATGATATCCTAGAGCTTTTAGATAAAAAACTACCATTCTATGCGCTTGACAAATCATCGACTCCTATTGAATTTGCGAATGATATTCTCTTAGATAATATAAGTTTTAGATACTCATCAGATACTCCAAATGTAATTAAGAATATTAATATAAAAGTAGTCAAGGGAAGCAAGATTGGCTTCATTGGAGCTACAGGGAGTGGCAAAAGTACTATTATTGATATCATTATGGGCTTAATAGAACCGTCTGAAGGTTTTATGTTTGTTGATAATGTCAAAATTACAGAATCAAATAAGCATAAGTGGTGGAAAAGAGTTGCACATGTACCTCAAGATATTTATTTATCAGATAATTCTATAAAAGAGAATATCGCTTTTGGACAGTGTAAGGATGAGATTAGTATTAGTAGGGTAACTAAGGCAGCAAAGTTTGCGCAAATTGATCGTTTTATAAATTCTCTTGATAAGGCATATGATACAAGGATTGGGGAAAAAGGAATTATGTTATCTGGGGGTCAAAGACAAAGAATTGGAATTGCTCGAGCTCTTTATTCTGATGCGGACCTAATAATTTTTGATGAAGCAACAAGTGCTCTAGATAACGAGACTGAAATGAAAGTTATGAACTCAATTAATAAATTAGACAATGTTACTATTATTATGATTGCGCACCGAATATCAACTCTTAGGTCTTGTGACTTTATTTACTCTCTTAAGAATGGAGAGATTGATAAAGTATACCAAGATGGTGAAATAGCTAATTTAATTTAATTCGTTGCCTTAGAATAAGATTTTGATGAAAAAAAATTTCATTTCTTTTATTAAACATAGAAGTTCATTGGAGGCAGTCAAAGGCTTCAAAAAATTAAGGAAAAATAATCCAGACCTTATAAATGAAATAAAAAGTAAGATTAGAAATAGTCAACTTTATATTGATCTAAATGGTATTGAAAAAAGAATATACCCTGATAGTGTTGATCTTGTCTTAACAGTAAAACAGTTCTTGGTCAAAAGGCTTTTAGGCGGGCAATTTACTATTACTTTATTAGGCTTCTTTAGCAATGGGAAGAAGATTGTCTACCCCATGCCTAAATATTGGATAAGTATTATTGAATCATATGGAGTTAATGTCGCTCATAATAGATCAACAATCCTATTCTATTTTTTTTTGTTGTTTACGTTTTTTGAAGGAATTGTTTTCTTTTTGAGAAAACTCATATTCAATCCAAATGTCAATAAAAACAATGAAAGCGTTTCATTCTTTTTTGACATAGACCCCTTATGTTTCTCTTCATTAGATAATAAAAGAAGTTTTACTTTGTTGGACTGGTATTTTGAAAAATTTTCTACTTACCATTCTAAACCAAAGGTTTTCATGCATTCAGTAAAAGGCATAACAGATATTGATCTTCCGGACAGAAAGTTAATTTATAGAAGTGACCATTACCCTGAGATCAAAGGTACTAATAAAATGAGATTTTTTATTAGTATGGCTTCCACGTACCTAAAGCTAATCTTATTAGTTTTTCAACTTAGATGGTGGAATATTTTATTGGCTGGTGAAATAATGAAGATGGAGCTTTTTAAGTTTCAAAAATCTTCTAAAAATTTCTACTGGTTTAATAATTCATACAGAATCTATAGACCTCTTTGGACATATATCGCTGAAGAGACCGATAACAAAGTTATATTCTTCTATTATTCTTGTCATATAGGCACGTATAGAGAGAAAAGTGGATACAAAACTCAAACAGGAGGTGAGGAGCTTATGAATTGGCCCATGTATCTTGTTTGGAACAACACTCTAAAGGAGTACATCAAATCTCAGACCAAAAGAAAGGCTTTTTTTCATCTTTCAGGAGCTATTTGGCACCATGATTGCTCAAAAGAAATTCAAAACTTTCAGAAAAAAACAATAGCCGTTTTTGATGTACAGCCTTATAGAGAGACATTTACATATACTCTCGGTTTTGGACAGAGTTATGTTTATGATCACCAAGTGCCAATAAAATTTTTAAAGGATATCCAAGAAATTGCGCAAAAATATGATTTTGACATTGCCTTCAAGAGAAAAAGAGCTCACCCCTTGGTAAATCGAAAATACATTCATTTTTTAAAATCTTTCACAAAAAAAACAAATGTTCATGAAATTGATCCATCATTATCTCCGCATAAGTTAGTTGAGGCATCAGAAGCGGTTATTTCGATGCCTTTTACTTCTACAGCTCAAATAGGCAAGGAGAGTAAAAAAGTTTCAATTTATTATGATCCTATGAAAACTATTCTCAAGAATGATAGGGCTTCACATAAAATACCAGTAGTAAATGGTAAGCAAGAGTTAGAAATTTTCTTTAAAAAACTTTGTCAAATAAAGAAATAACTAGAAAAGCTTAACATTGAATCGAAAACTCTTTAATAATTGTAAATAGGATTTATTAAGATGGTTTTTTTTCCTTTAATTAAAAATTTCGATGGTTATAAGGGTTGGACTTCTATCCATAACTATCCACCAAATAATTGGGAAGTAAAAAAAATTATAACCAAATACGTTTATGTAGTTTGGTCGGATGGAAAATATTGGAAATTTTTAAAGCTTGACAGCATAGAGCCATTTGAAACAAAAACTTTTTTTTATGAGGATATTAAAAATTTATTGAAATCAGACTCTATTCCATGGCTTACTATTAGCTCGTCAGAAAACTTATCTCTGACCAAGGAACTAAAGTTAGAAAATAATCTTGAAACAAGCTGGCCAATGTGGCGATCTACTATTGGCTTATCTGATAATATTTCATCAGTGTCCTACCAGGGGGAAATTATACCTTTCAGGCCTAATGGGACGCTTCTAAGTTTTATTCCTTTCTATCAATCTGAATCTAGCCTGAAGAATTTTCTAGTATTGTTTAATCTAGAAACACAACCAAAGTTAAGATTTGCAAACATTGAATTTTTCTCATCTAAAGCTATGACAAAGCTTCATTCTGCAGAAATTAGAAATAATGATTGCAACATTATTGATATAACACAGTTGTGCAATGATGTTGACGACCTTTTATTTTGTGTTTCAAAAGATATTTCAGGAGTTCCACTAATTTTAACTACTAGTCAAAACAACACACTTTCAAGTTTTGAACATACCCATCCTCCTGCTGCTTTTTCTATTTTGGGTAATAGATTTTCTGTTCAAAGTAAACTAAAAAAAATATGGTTCGAAAAGACGAATTAAAAAAAATCATAAATAGGGTAAAAAGGGCGCCATGGATTCTTGGTCAAAGACTTGTTAATGAGCCTAAGAACTTTAATTCATCAGTAAGTGATTTATTTGTATGGATAAACGAGAAAACAACTTCTACCATTTTTCAATCTATAAACATAAATAAGTTATTTGAGCAAAAATCAACTCATGGTTATTTATATATCTTTGATATGAGGGGGAATTTTCTTTCAAGAAAAAAAATTAAATTTAACAATAAATATAAGATAACGATAGATCTTTCAAATTTAATAAAGGAAGATTATGGTCCATATGGTACTTTTGCTTTTTTTCATGGAGAAACGCCTATAGAGATCAAACAATCCAGTGGCTATATAACTGAGAGAGGCTATGTTGGCTATAGAAATTTGGACGATGCTTACAATTATGTTCATGGAAACCATGACGCTATCTCTCTATCAAGAGATAACTTAAAAATTTCCTGCCTAAGCTCCCTGGCCATAGTTGCAAGGGACTTTAATTTACAATACTTAATTGAACCTGATAACCAATATTTTTTTTATTTAGTTAATAATTCATGTAAAGATATTGATGTTACTTTTAGTATTCATGATGGATTAATATCATCTAAAATAATTTCAAGTGAAAAAGTACATATACACTCAAAAGGTGTTCGACGTTTCGAGGTTTCTCTTTTAGGAGCCTACTTTGGTCGTCTAGTTATTACAAGTAGGCTTGTTATGGCAAGACCGCTAGTTATAAAAGTCAAAAATAATAAATTGGATTGCTTTCATGGCTAAGAAAATACATATTGGTTACGGAGATGTAAATAAAGTATCAATTGGAGATAAAGAGCCATTAGCTTTTATTGGAGGGCCTTGCGCTATAGAAAACCGTGAGCATGCTCTTATGATGGCTGACATTATAGGTGAGATTTGTGACAAGCTCAAAATTCAATGGATCTATAAATCATGTTTCGACAAAGACTGTCGTTCTGCCCCGGGAAGTTTCCATGGCTGCGGTATCGACAAAGGCCTTGATATTCTAGCGGAGGTCAGGGACATATATAAGGTGCCAGTAGTTTCAGATTTCTCAGATGCTGCTTGGGCAAAAGCCACAGGAGAAGTTTGTGATTTAATTCAAGTTCCCGCCTACTTATGCAGACAAACTTCCATTTTAAGGGCTGCTGCAGAAACAAAAAGACCTGTTCATCTTAAAAAAGGACAATTTATGAGTCCATGGAATATGAAAAATTCAGTTTTAAAGCTCGAATCATTTGGGTGTGATCAAATTTTATTAACCGATAGAGGAACATTCATGGGTTACAACATGTTAGTTAATGATATGACTTGTTTTCCTATAATGAGAAGAACAGGTTATCCCGTTTGTTTCGATGCTACTCACTCTATTCAGCTGCCAACATCTATGGGAAATGTATCTGGAGGCCAAAGAGAATTTATTCCATATCTTGTTAGATCAGCCGTTGCTTGTGGCATTAATGCGCTATTTATGGAGGTTCATAATGATCCGAAAAATGCTTTATCGGATCCTAATACTGTCCTAGATGTTAGATATTTAGAAAATATTATCTCGCAAGCTCAAAAAGTACATCAAACTTATCAGGACATAGTTGAACAGTTTGGAGAAAATAATGTTCATCAAGATTAATGAATTTGACATAGAAAATGTATCAATTTCGCTAGATAATATGGCAATTATTTCCGAGAAGGATATCCTTGTAGATGCAATAAACAAAATGCAATTTTTCGGACATGGCATATGCTGTATTGTAAATTCAAATAATGAACTCGAGGGCGTTTTAACTGATGGAGACATTAGAAGACTAATGCTGAAATTCCAAGGACCTTTGTCGTCTTTAATGGTTCGCAATGCGATAGATTTTGCTACAAAAAAACCAGTATGTATCAGTCCTCACAGTGATTTCTTAGAATCTCTAAGGTTGTTACAAGAAAAAGAAATTTGGGATGCCCCCATAGTTGAAAAAGGCAAGCTTGTTGGTTTAGTGCACTTGCATCATGTTGTTGGGAAATTAATATCTTCTATTGAATGAAACCAAAAATTGCTGCAATTATTCCTGCTAGATTAGCATCTTCAAGGTTTCCTGAAAAAGTTTTATATAAATTTTCCGGTCTAACAATGATCGAGCATGTCTGGTTTAGAGCAATATTATCTAATGCCTTTAATGCCGGGGTTTATGTTTGTACATGTGATCAAGAAATATTTGATTTGATCAACAACAGGAATGGCAATTGTATTATGACCTCTAGTGATCATAATTCTGGAACTTCAAGGGTTTCAGAGGCTATAGAAAAAGTTGATTGTTCTCATGTGGTAATTATTCAAGGGGATGAGCCTCTAATCCTTCCTAGCGAATTAAAAAAATTTGCAAATGAAATCAAAGATACTAATAAATACTCTGTTTGGAATGCAGTTACGAATATAAAACAATTTGAAGATATGAATGACTCATCAATAGTTAAATGTAGCCTGAATGTAAATAATGAGATTATGTTTATGTATAGGCGTAATCCTTATATTGGATCTTTTAAGGCTTACAGCAGATTTTCAAAAAAAGTTCTTGGTCTAATTGGTTTTAAGAAAAGCACTCTTAAACAATTTAAATTTGAGAATAGAACTTTAATTGAAGATTCTGAAAACATTGAACAACTCCATATTCTTTTTAATAATGTACCTATTATGTCTGTCAATCTTGGCGAAAGCTCTCCATCAGTAAACCTTCCTGAGGACGCATTTAATGTGAAAAGAATTCTTTCAGAAGATCTATCTCAAATTGACATTCTTAAATTATATGAGTGATGCTTTTAATACTAAAAATTTCAAAGAAATCTGCGAGACTTGCGATAGGGTTTTATCTAAGAGTATTGAAATAAAAGAGGTTGTGGCAATACCTTATCTCCATGTCTTAAGAGAACATCCTTTTTGGGTTGAAAATTATTACCCAATATTTAATTATAAAAATATAAAACATCCTATAAAAAATAGAAGAAATACAATTCTAAAAAAAATTTTCTTATTTGCCAAAGAAATTTTTACAGACAGTAATTTCTCTTTAGATGATTTAAAAGAGGATATTGATTTTGTAACTTTGTCACACCTTACAAATATAAAACAATTGACTGATGAAAATGATGAATATTTTGGAGCTTTAAATTTGTTTTTGAATGATACTAGGAATATGAAAACTTTAACCGTTTTGATTAATCATACAGATTACAGTTCTCGTGAAATCAAAGATAAGATATCAAAAAAATTTTTAACTATAGTTCTTCCAAAATCGTTAGGCCTTTTAAATGAATGTAAATTAATTTTTAAACAAATTTTCATTACTCAGGTCCATAAACGCAGAATTAAACCAGAAAGCTTTATAGAGGAGAGGATTATTGATCACTCTCTTTCTATAAGAAATGCATTAGGCGCTTTGTCGGCTCTAAGAATTGGCAAGTTAATGAAATTGATTATTGGAAAATCTAGAGCTAAATATTTTTTTACAACCTTTGAGGGGCATTCTAGGGAAAGAATAGTTTTTCTAAGCGCTAGGGAAGCAAATTCGAATATCAAATGTTTTGCATATCAACATAGTATTATCAGTCAATACCAGCATGCCATAAAAAGAAGTATTGGAAAATTTTATGATCCAGATAAGATTTATACATGTGGAAATTCAACATTTGAAATGTTGAAAAATAAATCTATAAATAATAACTCAACTATAGATGTGTTGGGTTCTCCCAAACATCTTTCACTTGATAAAAAGGTTAAATCTGATATAGAGTTCACCTTCTTATTTCTTCCTGAAGGAATTTATTCTGAGTATAAGCTATTTTATAAATTTTTCACTGAGTGCTCGAATAAGTATAAAAAATATAAATTTATTTGGAGATCTCATCCTCTTCTAAACATTCAAGATATGGAATTCTTTGCTGATAGTGACTTTGAATATGAAAATACACATATTAGCAATGACAAGATCAAGAATGACATAATTAACTCTGATTTTGCTTTTTACAGGGCCAGTACAGCAATAATTCCTGCTTCAGCAGCAGGTGTTGCACCAATATATATAAAAACCGATAATCAGTTAGATATCGATATTTTATTCCCTGTAAAACATTTATCAATACATAATCCACTAGATTTAGAATCAGTATTAGACTCATATAAGCATTCAAATAATTCAAAAGATACGATGAAGTTCTGCCAGAAATACTTTACTCCAATTGACTTTTCTAGGCTTAGCATTAGTTAGAAATGAACTCTAAAATAAATAATGATTTGACTATAGTTTGTGCAACCCATAATGGTAGATATAAACTTCCAGGCTTTATTAAAAGCATTGAGGGAAATTCATTAAGACCTAAGGAAATTATAATATGTGGCACAAGTAGTAATGACTTAGATGATATTACTGAAGAGCAGAAAAATAATAATAATATCTACTTTATTCTTTCAGACATTTCTAATCAGATCATTCAAAGGAAGGCTGCTTTAAAAGCTGTAAAGACCAAATATATCCTTCAATTAGATGATGATCTTATCCTGGAAAAAGAAACAATAAAAAATTATTCAAAACATTTTATTGGGCCAAATACAAACACCAGAGTTGTGTCTGGGTTCACTATATTTCCCAACGGCGAGCATATGTCTTTCAGAACAAGTTTGAAATATCATAATAGTTCCTTAGTAAGGTTTTATGTTTTTTTAATTAATGGTTTCAAAAAACCCAAAAATATGACAATTCTGAAATCTGGAAGAATTT
>Ga0255772_10002747_pt1 | contig 17111 bp, 11 predicted proteins | sample 071ome_34_FD_179970 | JGI IMG/M metagenome (GOLD analysis project Ga0255772, IMG submission 179970) | Coastal salt marsh microbial communities from the Groves Creek Marsh, Skidaway Island, Georgia - 071411BT metaG (version 2) | ecosystem: Environmental > Aquatic > Marine > Intertidal zone >...
ATTCTGAGGTTGTTATCTATTCTTTAAGTTTGCTTTAAATCGTCAGTGAGAGCCGAGCATTATGAAACGCGGATCCTTATTTATTATTTCAGCCCCGTCAGGCGCAGGTAAAACCAGTCTGGTAGGTAAGCTGGTAGAGAGTCAGCCAGAAATTCAGGTATCGGTTTCTCACACGACTCGACCAAGCCGCCCAGGTGAAGAAAATGGCGTTCATTACCACTTTGTCTCCAAGGAAGACTTTGAAGTACAAATTGGTGAAGCCAATTTCCTTGAGTATGCGGAAGTGTTTGGCAACTACTACGGTACATCCCAGAAAGTGGTCGAAGAGAAACTGGCGGAAGGTGTAGACGTCATTCTTGAGATTGACTGGCAAGGGGCTGAGCAAGTTCGCAAGCTGATGCCGGAAGCGATCAGTGTTTTCATTGTACCGCCGTCAATGGACGAACTTCGTAATCGTTTAACCGGCCGCGGTTCCGATGCAGACGACGTGATTGCTCGTCGCTTATCTGAAGCGCAGCTTGAGATGAGCCATTATCTGGAGTTTGACTATCTGGTCGTGAATGACGATTTTGACGTAGCACTGAACCAGTTGCAGGCAATTTTCTCGGCCAACCGTCTGACAATCGGCAAGCAGCAATTGGCTCAAAAAGAGCTAATGTCCGATTTATTGGCTTAAATAAAAGAGTTAGCGGCTTTATTGTCTGGTATTTGTTCAGTCGCTTAGCTAAAATGCAAGGTCTTTCACAGTTTACATAGCTCTGTATTCGGTTCCAAAACACTGAATACAGGGAGTTTAAAGATAGCGGAGATTACCCTCAGATGGCTCGAGTTACAGTAGAAGATTGCTTGGATCACGTAGACAATCGTTTTGAACTAGTTATGGTAGCAACTAAGCGTGCTCGTCAAATCACTACCGGCGGTAAAGAACCTACGGTTCCTGAAGATAACGATAAGCCTACTGTTATCGCACTTCGTGAAATTGCTGAAGGCACTATGACACCAGCAATGATCGAAGCAGCAGAGCGTGCTACTGCTGAGTAATATACCTTTAAAACGCTGACTGCTCTGAGTCGGCGTTTTTTATGTGCTCCATTAGATATCGCCCGATATCCAATGACGCCACACTCCTTATTTGAACACTTTCTACGATAAGGTCTGCCAGATTGCTAACGATAGATGACTTTGCGACACAACTAACCAGTTATTTAACACCAGACAAGATCGATCTGGTTCGCAGAGCCTACTATTATGCTGAGCAAGCGCATGAAGGTCAGAAACGCCGCAGTGGCGAGCCTTATGTGACCCATCCTCTCGAAGTTGCGCAAATTCTTTCTGAAATCCGAATGGATCATCAAAGCCTGATGGCGGCCATGCTTCATGATGTGATTGAAGATACCGAAGTACCAAAATCCGCACTTCAAGCGCAATTTGGTGAAGAAGTAACTGAGATTGTGGATGGTGTTTCCAAGCTGACTCAAATTCATTTTGAGAGCAAAGAACAGGCACAAGCCGAAAACTTCCAGAAGATGGCGTTGGCCATGTCTCGTGATATTAGAGTCATTCTGGTGAAGTTGGCTGACCGCATGCATAACATGCGTACGCTGGGCGCATTACGCCCGGACAAGCGTCGTCGCATTGCCCGCGAAACGCTGGATATTTATTCTCCGATTGCGCACCGTCTTGGTATCAATGATTTCCGCGTAGAACTGGAAGACCTCTGCTTCCAGGCCATGTATCCAATGCGTGCCCGCATGATTCAAAAAGCGGTGAACAAGATTTCCGGGCACCGTGAAGAGATCGTCGCTGATATCAAGCACGATATTGAAGACCGCTTAGAGCGCGAAGGCCTGATTGGCCGAGTTGAAGGCCGTCAAAAACATTTATACAGCATCTATCAAAAGATGGATCGTCATGAGAAATCCTTCCATGAAATCATGGATGTGTTCGCCTTTCGAATCGTGACGGATACCGTAGATAGCTGTTACCGCGTACTGGGTCTTGTACATAACCTGTTTAAGCCGGTACCGGATCGTTTCAAAGATTACGTAGCCATTCCAAAAGCCAATGGTTACCAATCCCTCCACACCACCTTGTTTGGTGTGTACCGCATTCCTATTGAAGTTCAGATTCGTACCGAAGAGATGGACGCAGTTGCGAACATGGGGATTGCCTCTCATTGGTTGTATAAGAATGATAATGAGCCGGATGAAGAGAACAGCCAGTTCCATAATCATCATGCTCGTGCTCGTCAGTGGGTGAAAGGCCTGCTCGAGATTCAGAAGAACGCTGGTAATCCGCTTGAATTTATTGAGAATGTTAAGCTGGATCTGTTCCCGGATGAGGTTTACGTCTTTACACCGAAGGGCGATATTCTGGAAATGCCAAACGGTGTAACCGCAGTAGATTTTGCCTACAACGTGCATACCGACATTGGTAACAGCTGTGTTGCCTGTCGAATTGACCGCCATCTGGCACCGCTAAGCCAGCCACTTCAATCCGGTCAAACCGTTGAAATTATTACGTCGCCAGGCGCTCAGCCTAACCCGGCTTGGTTGGACTTCGTTGTAACCGCCAAGGCACGAAGTGCTATTCGCCACTTCCTCAAGAATCAGAAACGTTCTGAATCTGTGGAGCTGGGTCGTCGCTTGCTGAACAAGTCTCTGAATAACTTTGAGTTAAATCTGGATGAAATCAGCTCCAAGGTTGTTAACAGCTGGTTAGAACAAGCCGCGCTGAAAACACTGGAAGATTTGCTGGAAGAGATTGGTCTGGGCAATCGCATGGCGTATTTGGTTGCCCGTCAATTGATGGAACTGACCGAGACTGAGCTAAGCGAGCCTCAAAATGCCGCCGACGCCGTAGCAATGCCATTGATGATTACTGGCACAGAAGGCATGGTCATCAAGTACGCCAAATGTTGTCGCCCAATCCCTGGAGACCCAATCGTCGGTCATATGAGTTCAGGCCGTGGCTTGGTGATTCACAATGAGGCCTGTCGTAACCTGAATGAATTCAGAGGCAACTCTGAAAAGATGGTTCCTCTCACCTGGGAGAAACAACTTGAGCAAGAATTCTCTGTTGAGCTAAAAGTGGGCGTCGAAAACGTACGTGGTGTTGTGGCCAGTATCGCAACTTCGGTGACCGAAGCGGACGCCAATATTGAGTCTATTACCCTTGAAGAACACGATGCCCGCATTCGTGTGGTTGATCTAGTGATTAATGTTCAGGGCCGTGAACATTTAGCGCGAGTAATGAAACGACTCAAAGTTAATAAGGCGGTTGTGAGTATTTCAAGAGAGCGAACTTAACAGTAAGCCACTGAAATAACTGCCTTATTACTAGATTTATCTATAAACAAATCCGTCAATACTATTGCGAAAAATGGAACTGTTAGTTTTATTTTGTGAAACAATTAGCAGTCCCTTCCTTACCTTCTTGTTTGAAAGTCTTTAGTCCATAGAATCCTGCCATTGCGCTATCGCATAAATAGCTAGGTGGAAATATGGATATTTTATACAAAAAGTTGGTTTTTCTTGTTTGTTTAGGAATGAGTACTGTCTTATTCGGACATGGAGGCAGCAACGACGCCATCTCATTAGGCTTTGATTGGATAACCCATCAACAGCAAACAGATGGTTCAATAACGAGCGAACAGGATATCGCATTACCGTTTCAGGCAACCTCAGAAGCGACGATAGCCTTATCGAATAATAATTCACTGGATCAAGTGAATCTCGATGCACTGAAGCAATACGTGCTTAACAATGCAGAACCTTCCTCAGAGTTTTACGCCAAGTTACTTACGCTAAAACTGAAACTGGGTGAGTCCATAGATCAAGAAGAGGCCGATCTATTAGCGCTTCAGAATCTGGATGGTGGATTCGGCCACAAAACCGGTTTTGATAGCACCGTATTTGATACCGCCTATGTGTTAAACGCGATAGCTCTGACTACCAACAAAAACAGTCAAACAGCCGGACAAGCCATTTCTTTCTTACTCGATCAGCAAAATGCAGACGGCAGCTTTGAAGATGAATCCTATTCCACCGCGTTTCTAACCTCCTATGTGGTCAGAGCACTGCAACCTTATCTGTACACCTTCAATATTTCCGATCAAATCTCCCAAGCGAGAGATTTTCTTTTTTCGAAAGTAGAAAATGGTGCTGACTGGCCAAGTGATTGGGAAGCTGCACAGTTCCTATTGGCGGTAGTGCCTTTAACGACCGATGTCGACCTATATAAGCCATCACTAGAGTGGTTGATACTGCAACAGTTCGATAATGGTTCTTGGCAGAACGATGTCTATTCCACCGCCCTAGCGCTGCAGGCACTGTATCTGAGTGCCAACATTACCTTTCCAACATCACCGGATACGGCGCTTGTTAAAGGTAAGTTAATTGATGGGGATTCAGGTCAAGCCTTATCCGCGGTAGAAATCAGCATCAGCCCGGACATCGCGACGACGGTCATCACCGATGAATCGGGTGTCTTCACCATCACGGGCTTACAACCAAATACCTACACGCTTTCTTATCAAGTGCCTGGTTATGTTTCATCCGCACAAACGCTAACCACCAAGAAAGGTCAGTTGATTGATCTCGGCGCGATTGTTATGCAACTTGCGTCGACCACAGCGGTGGTTTCAGGCACAATCATGGACGGAACAGACAATGTTCCGGTTGCCAATGCACTGGTTGAGATTACGCTTAATCAGGATGTCATCTCAGCATTGACCGATGCACAAGGTAGCTACAGCTTAACGGTTCCAGCCGGTAGCCTATCACTTAAAGTCACTGCAGAAGGTTATTACCCAGCCTCCGCATCTGTGGATATTAACGCTGGGACTAAAGTTCGTTTCTCTCCTCCTTTAAGAAAACTAACAGAAGAGCCGCTTCCACTGGAACTCACCGGTCGAGTTATTGATCTTGAAAGTCAGCAGGTACTACCTGGCGTAACGGTTCATAACCCAACCCTAAATACGGATGTGTTAACCGATACTCAGGGCAAATTCACATTCACCGGTTTAACCGCGGGCGAACAAAGCTTTGAATTCAGTCTATCTGGCTATCAAGGAGTGATTACCCGAGTGGTGCTGCCTGATGAAGGTACTGTTGATCTGGGTACGGTAGAACTTAAGAAAGTAGACGAGCTGGAAACCACCAAAGTCTCTGGTCAGGTACTTGATGCTGATACAGGCTTAGGCGTTGAAGGTGCTTCGGTGTCCATTGCCGGTCAGACCGTCTTAACTAATGCCCTTGGTTATTATGAAGTGCCTGGGATTCAGGTTCTGGAGTTCGACGTCAGTGCCAATGCCTCTGGTTTTGTCTTCAGCTCGGTGCCTGTCACGTTAGCTTCGCACGGCAACATTACCGTGAACATTGATCTTTATCGAGCCGACATCGCTGGTATCAGCGTTGATCGTGTAGATACCAATAACACCAGCTATGAAGCTTACCAGCAGGTTCAATTATCAGCGATTGTGTCTAACCAGACCGTTCGTGAAAGAGGCGTTCGTCTCTACGTAGTCGTTCAGGATGTCCAGGGGAATTCAATTGATAGCTTCCCGGCGGTTGATATCCCATTGTTGGGAGACGGCAGTGATCCTGAATCATTAGCGCACTATGAGCAGCACCTGGAAGATGCCATCGAAAGATTTGCACCAAATGAAACGCGCATGATTGAGCTGGACATGAGCTGGAATACAGGTCGTCAATTGCCAGGTCAATACAGCATAGTAGTTCAGGCCCTCGACAGCACGACCAGCCAGGTACTTTCAGAATTCGCCACGTCATTTGATGTTGTGCCTACCCAGAAAATCACCAGTGTTCATGCGTCCGTCACGCCAGGTTATGCCTTACTGGATAGCTCGCCAGAACTTAGCTTGGTACTGAACCTGAAGAATGCGTCAAATCAGCCTGCAAGCTCTGATTTGCAATACCAATTGCTGTCACCAACCGGTCAGGTCATCAACCAGGGAATGCAAACCGTTCAACTAACGCCTTCAGAGCTTACTAAAGAAATACAACTGCCAACCTTCGTACATCAATTCTCAGAAAGTGGGGATTACCAACTGAAGCTCACTACAGTGTCTGGCACCACGCCACAAGCCTTGGTTGATGGCTATCTGTTTGTACCGCCAACCGTTCGCCTGGATGTGACTCAAGATGTACTACCAGAAAAAGTGCTACCTGGTGGCAAGAGAACGGTTGAAGTTCAAATTAACGTTCAAGGGAAGGATGGAGAATAAGAATGAAGGCTCTATTTAAACAAGTCACTTTATTATGTGTATTGCTGTGCTCTTCATTCTTTGCGCAGCAGGCACTCGCTTCTCATGCCCGTTTTGGTCATTTTACCTGGGAGCCACGTCCTGATATCAGCCCAACCACAGTCGATTTTCGTTTAGTGGTGGCGTTCAGACGCAGTGCGTTTGGTAATCCGAATCTTGGCCAGTCATTCAGACCGGCTGGATTCAGTTTTGGCGACGGGCGTTCCCAAAACTTTAACTTTGAAGTGATTGCCTTGAATGCCCAGGAAGACTGGATCATTGGTCGGGCTTATGAGCCGGGCGGTGATCCGGGTGTCATTCGTCACACCTATCCATCAGTCACCAAATCAAATGGTGATCCTTGGGTTGCGTCTATGTCGATGTGTTGTCGTATCGGCAGTCTGCGTAACTCTGGAAGCTCCTCATTTAGGGTGCTGACACGTGTCGATCTGTCTGAAGGGAATTCATCACCGGTTAGTAGTTTATCGCCGATTGTGTTGTGCCCAAGAGGAAGCTGCCAATTCTCGATTCCTGTATTGGATAAAGATGGCGACAAGATTCAATGGCGCTTAACCCCTTTATCTGAATCTCGCATCCGTAGAAATCCAACCGGATTAACCATCGACTCTGATACAGGTTTCATAGATTGGACTGAAGGCAGCCAGAATGCGTCCTTAGGCTTATACGCTGTTTCCGTTACAGTGGAAGATATAGACCGCGAGACTGACGAGCCGAAAAGCTCGGTAGCACTCGACTTTATTATTAACCTTCAAGACTTTGTAAATAATCAGCCGCCGGAATTTACTCATCCTCCTACACCGTTAAACAACAGCAATGTGACTGCAATAGTAGGTCAAGAACTGGTTATTGATATCCAGGCAAATGACACGGATCTGAATGATGAAGTATTTATCAATAACTTAGGCATTCCTGCGGAAGCAATCTTTGAGCGTACCGTTCAAGGAAATCCAAGTTCTGCACGCCTGCTATGGTCTCCAACCATTGATGATATTGGTAATCACCTGTTCACGTTTACCGCAACCGATCAGAAGGCCGCCAGCGCATTGCCTCTGTCTGTCGTTGTTAATGTTACCAAGCCGGCGATCAGCGACGTTCGAATCATTGACCGTATTTCAGCAGACAAGATTGATGTAGATATGAGCAGCTTCACCGTCAATCCAAGTGACTTCCGCGTTGAAGATGGCAAGTCCATCATTGAATGGCATTACCCAACCTTCGATGTAGGCCAAAATGAATTCCTGAATTTTGATCTGGAGCTAACGGATCTGCTACCAGGTGAATCTCGTTTAGTAATTCATGATCTTGAAATGACTTACAAGGACGTCAACGGCAACCTGGTTTCGCAAGAGTTAGGCTCTCGGTTTATTACCGTTGCTGAATCTGTCCTCGATGTCTCTACCACCACCGACAAGATTCAGTACAAGCCAGAGGAAACCGTAGTGATTACTTCGGTATTGTCGAATCTGGATTCCGTTCCGGCAGACGGTTCAGTCAGCTTGTCTATTACCGATGAAGCCGGAATTCTGGTACAGAATCTGGGCAGTTTTGACGAATCTCTGACAGCCAATGAAGCTAAGACCCTAACAGGGTTAGACTTTAATGTTGGCAATATCCTGGCGGGCAACTATCGCGTACTGGCTGAGCTGCATAATCATGCAGGTCGAGTAGTCGGTCAAGCGGAAGCCTTATTTAGTGTGGTCACTGAATCGGGTAGTGAGTTTGATCTCGTATCTTCAATCTCCACCGACAAACCGGTTTACAGTGCCTGGGATCAAGTGGACATTCTGGCTCGCATTCAGAATGTAGCGTCAAACTCACTGGTCGGTGCAACACTAAGTGAAGTGCTAGTGGTAGGCCCGGATCAGAATACCCTGTTGAACGCCACTCGAAGCCTCAACAGTTTATTTGCCAACTCGGTTCAGGATTTCCAATTCAATCTGTCTTTAAGCGATGCTCTGGCAGGCGATTATCAGGTGTACTGGTTAACTCGCGACAGTTCAACTCAAGAGCTGTTAACTCAAAGTCAGACCAGTTTCACCGTTGAGCGTAACCTGGCACAAGCTATTGTGGGTGATGTAAAAGTAGATCAAAGTCAGATCTATCACACCGGAAGCAATACCTGTCATTTTGAAATATCAAACCGAAGCTCAGTAGCAACGGGCGATGTGGAATATGCCACCAGCCTGATCTTCTTCGATCAAAATGAGCCAGTTCAGCGACGTTTCCGAACTCACAATCTGGATGCAGAGGGTGTTTATAACTGGCAAGAAACCATCGATGCTTCTTCCTTCAATGGCAACCCTCTAACCTATGGCGGCTATGTTTGTGTACTGGAAGCCAAGTTTAATGACCAGTGGCAAGTACTAAGCAGTGCCGGTTTCAATGTACAACCACCGAAAGTCACCAGTGATATTTCACAGGGTGGCAAAGGCCGAGTTCTTCTTCTCACTGATGCGCCTAGAGAATGTTCTGCTCTTGAAGACATTCAGGTAGAAATGAACTTTGGTGCGGAACTAAGTACCTCTTCAAGCATTGAAGTCAAACTGTACAACGAAGATCGTCAACTGCTGGATATTCAGCAAGTAACTGAGTTGGATGTACTACTGAACTCTTCAGTCGCTGATACTGATCTGGCAGTGAAAGCCTCGGCATCAGGCTCGATCCAGACCTTCATCAATGGTTCCGCCAGCCATGAGTACCTGGATGGGCGATACATTGTTGAAGTGAAGGTGGTTAAGAACATCTTCTCGAAAACGACCAAAGAATGGTCTATCGATACCAGTTGTGATCGTCCGTTTACGGTCGGTGAGCTGTATGAAGATGTTGTATTGCTTGCCTATAAGCCTTGGCTAAGTGACACCGATCTTACCGCCGTTGATCCGTATGGGCCTATTCAAGCCCCAACTCTGGACGAACAGAATGCGCTATTTGTGAAACTTCTGGACGCGGAAGGTTGGGAATACACCTTGGTTCATACCGCGGAAGATTTCACTCGTGAGCACAGACAAGGTGATTACAGTGTCTATGCCTTGCTTTCCGAGCGTGTTCTATTGCCTTGGTTGGTTCAGAAGGAAGTAAGAGAAGCCGTGTTCAATGGCCGTGGACTGGTCATGGCGGGCGCCTTTGATAAGCGCAACCTATGGATTGAATCGGCTCTAGGTCTTTCAGTAATCGGTCGTCACCCTTGGGCAACAGACATTACCTTATGGGATTCAGAACTGAGTTCAGCCGATCAATCGAGCTTACCTGTGCATGATTGGGTATCGGGTGTGGCATTGAAGTCAGCACAGCAAGTTGCAGAATACACCCTGGTGGGGGATGACGTACTTGCAGACTGGTCGTGGTTGGATCAGGGCGTATTCAGCTTGTCTGACCTGACTAACTTCAAACGTCGAGCCATTACCTTGAATGATTACGGAAACGGTAAGAGTGCATTCTTCGGTTTCGATCTGTTGTTGCAAGCCACCGAAGCGGGTGAGGGTTCCCTATTTGCCACTCTGCTGACGTCTGCGCTTGAACAGGTGCATCCGGAACAGCTTGAGCTTACAAATCGTTCGGTGATTCCACTGATTGTTACTTTAAATAATCACCGTGGCGCTACCACAGGCAGAGCCTCATTGAGCCTTCCTGAAGGTGCCGAAATGGTGGTAACCGGAGACTTCTTACAGCTATCAGGCAGTCAACAACCGCATGAAAACTGGGTGTGGGACTTCTCAATTGATGAGCATGCAGACCTTCAAACACGACTCTATGTAAGGCTACCTGCCGGTGTATCTCAAACTAGTATTGGATTGACACTGGCTACTGATATTGAAGGCCAATACCTGGAGCAGAGTGGAGGTCAGATTGATCTGTCTGCTGCGTCATCTCCAGCGGTGGATAACACTCTCAGCCAGTTGGATGCTTTGGCTTGGGATTACTGGTACCGACTGGACTACCGTACCGCCTACTACAAGTTCAAAGCAGCAAAAGAAGCTCTGAATCATGGCGATTACCTTGGGGCGCAAGTCTTGATGATCAACGCCACCAGCTTGTTAATGGACGGTTCTGAAAGCGATGTAGTCTCTGTTCGCCAAACCATTGATCAACATATTCGTATTATCGGTCAGCAACTGTAAGTGTGTATTAAGGGAAATAAATCATGAACTCAATTATTGACTCCATGCGACGTACTGTCTTGGTAATGCGCACGACAGCATTAGCTGTATTACTCAGCTTCAACTTTGTATTTATCTTCAGTCCTACCGCCATGGCGGTAGAATCCCAGGTAAATAAATACGCGGATCATCTTTTAAATATTGAACAGACATTAGAATCAACGCCGGCTAAAAAGCTGGCTCACCGTCTGCAAAAGTTAAAAGAAAACTTAACCACCAAGTTACCTGAAGCCATTGCTGAACGTCAGCAAGACAAAGGCCTGCTGGATAAGGTTGTCGATTTTATCGTTTCAAACCTTCCTGTGAATCAAAGTGAAGTGTCTGAATTAGCGGCATTGAAGCAGAGCATCAAGGAAGCCTATGACGATGAAATTGTTCGTTTTGAAGCGGAAGCTCAACGAATCGAATCGCTGGCCTTGCCTGAGATTGCCAAAGATCGTCATCAGGCGGCGTTGCAGAAAGTAAAAGATCAATACGCCAAAATGACTGCCAACTTGGATACCTTGATCAAAACGGACGATGCCGATGATCAGGAAGCCGCACTTTCAGCGCTTACAGAACAGCTTTCTGATGCACAGTTCGAAAAGACTCACACACCTGAAGATCCAAATAACCTTCCTTGGGGCACACCGTCTTCTGACATTCGTGAACCGGTGACGCTAAAGACTGATCTGCTTAGTTATCTTGATGTTGACCCTTACGCAAACTATGTGCAGCTTGCTTCAACAGGCTTAGACCCGTCCGTGTTGTCTACCATGGAAAACTTTAATCAGCCGGTAGCGGCAGACTTGGAAGCCACCATCGATGCTCAAATCACCCCAGAGATTCAAGCATTGGCTGCGGAGCTGAATCACAATGTGGTAGACATCTACACTTGGGTACATAACAACATCCGCTTCATTCCAAGTCACGGCTCTATTCAGGGCGCGCAAATGACCTTGGAAACCAAGCGTGGTAACTCAATGGATACCGCGTCTCTAACCATTGCTTTGCTGCGAGCGTCTAACATCCCTGCTCGATATGCTTACGGTACGGTTGAGATTCCTGCAGAGAAAGTAATGAACTGGGTAGGTGGCGTGAATAATGCCAGCGCCGCAGGTAACCTAATGGGCCAAGGCGGTATTCCTAACGTGGGTATTGTGATGGGTGGCGAAGTTAAGCTATTCAGAATGGAACATACCTGGGTTGAAGCCTTTGTTGATTTCATGCCGTCCCGAGGCATGAAAGATGGCTCGAAAGATACTTGGATTCCGCTTGACCCAAGCTTTAAGCAGTATGACTTCGTTGAAGGTTACGATCTTGAGCAGCAGCTACCTTTTGATGGTCAGGCTCTAGTTGATGAATTAACTTCTTCTGCAACAATAAATGAAGATCAAGGCTGGTATCAAAATTTATCGTCACAAACTATCAAACAAAGGTTGGACAGTTATCAACAACAACTCATTGATTACGTTGAAAATCAAAACTCAGAAGCTACAGTCAGCGAAGTATTAGGGCTACAGGAAATTAGAGTACTTAATCCACAGCCTTTAGCAGCTGGTTTACCCTATGATCACATTGTGACGACTCAGGAATTTTCTGAAGTCCCTAATAATCTTCGCCATCGATTTAAATACGAGATAGGTACTTCATATCATCCATTAATCTCTATTGATGAACCGACAGTGAAACTGGCAGGTAAGAAACTGGCTTTATCGTTTTCACCCGCGACAGAAGACGATGAAAAAATTATAGAAAGCTATCTCCCCGAGCCAGATCCAGATACAGGTGAAATAAATTCTGATGATATGCCAGAGACTTTTCCAGGGTATCAAATCAATCTAAAAGCTGAATTCACTATTGATAGCGAGATTGTTGCTAGTGCAGCTATAGGCACTATGGGTACAGAGCTAAATGAACAACTTGGCTTTTACGACCCACGCTATGGTTGGAGTCTCTCAACCAATAAGCCCATAGCAGGTGAGTTTCAAGCTATAGGCCTAGATTTACAAGGAACAAGCCCTGAATACGCAGCTAAACTCCAAACTGAACTGGAAATAACTAAAGCGAAACTTGAGAGCGGAGATAATGCTCAGATTGGTAACTTTACCAAACACCAGCTAGTCGGAGATCTTCTTGAAGCTACGATCTTTAGTTACTTTGCCATGAATAATATTCAGGACGATGTAACAGCCCAACAGGTTGGCGTTGTGAATTATAGAGCTCCATCCTATGGTAAATTCTCAACCTCATTAAGCACTTCTTATTTTTACGGAACACCTAGGAATGTTACAAAGTCCGGGTTAGTAATGGATGTAGATCGTGTATTTAATATAAATGTTGATAAAGATAACGATAAGCAAAAACGTTTAAATTATAGCCAGCTGGTAGGTAACCGTTATAGTGCCATGGAGCATCTAGTCCCAGAACAAATGTTCTCCACTGACGATGCACCTGCGCAAGGAATAAGTGCGGTAAAAGCTATATCTATAGCTAACACTCAGGGTCAAAAGATTTGGACCATTGATTCATCAAATATCAATATTGCTTTAAATGAGATCAATCTAGCTTCAACTGTTGAGCAGGAAATACGTAACAGTGTTAATGCAGGTAAGGTGGTGACCACCCACGAACAGCGATTGAGCATCAATGGTTGGGTAGGAGAAGGTTATATAATAATTGATCCTGCAACTGGAGCTGGTGCTTATAAAATTGCTGGGGGGAACAATGGTGGCTGGTTGCTCGCTGTGGTATCGGGTTTATTGTCGTTTTTTGAAACGTTAATGAATGGTAAATTGAACGAAGATAAAATATGGTTCCCTGACGAGCTGGCACGAACAAAGAAAGCCGCAGGGCTAGCATCAAAGCTTTCAGCTCTTGGTGTTATATGGTCCATAGCCGATGTTCTTCAGAATGGATCAAGCTTGTCACCGTTTAAATTGCTAGGTCAGTTGATGGTTACAGTTGCAATTGCATTCTTAACTGCAGCAGCAATTTCAGTGTTAGCTTTAGGTCCAATTTTGGCCTTTGGTTTAGCTCTTGCCTTATCTCTAGCTGGTACATTTATAAATAACCATTACCTATCGATTAGGTGGATATCTACCAACAGAAGGTTCGTTTAAGCTTACTATGAACAGCATTTTTAAAGTTTTGACAAAATACTCGAAAATTATTTTCTTTTTGGCAGTAATCTCTACCTTTGTGGCGGCATATTTGGCAAGGATAAATTATCATCCTTTCATGACTTATATCGTTGATATAAGTTTTGTACTCTGTGCCGTTGGCTTGATGTTTTGGCCGAGAAAGTGACTTTACTCTCTGTTAACAACAAATATTTGAAATATTCGTTAATGTGGTGACAGCCTGTTTTTAAAAGGCTTTTCACCATTTTATAACTTTGATCTAATAAATTTATAACATGAATACCAACGACAAGGTCTTACTCCCTATTCTTGGGGTGATTCTTGTATTATTGAGATCAATGGGGTCAGAGATCAATGGGGTCAAGAGATCAATGGGGTCAGAGTAAATTGAAATTGGCTGTTGAGTTGGTTTCTAGCTTTGGCCTTGTAGGATGTTCTTACTCTGACCCCGATTGATCTGCGCTATGGTTGGAGTTTATCAACTAATAATACGGTAGTTGGTGAGTATCAGGCTATAGGCCTTGATCTGCAAGGCTCCAGCCCGGAACACGCGGCTAAGTTACAGGCAGAGCTGGATGCTACTAAAGAAAAGTTGGAGAGTGGTGATGAAACGCAGTTGGTTGATATTACTAAACATCAATTAGTAGGAGACCTACTGGAAGCTACTATTTTCAGTGTAAACGATCAGCCATCCCCATCTAGCTTTCGGGCTTAACCCCTTCTACCGTTTCTAGCGTCACATTCCACGGCAGCAGTTGTTCGAAGTCTTCGACGGTCTGACAGGTCGGTATCTTTATAAAGAGTGTGCGCAGATACGCATACGGTTCCAGACCATTGGCTTTCGCAGTTTCGATCATGCTGTACAGCATTGCACTGGCTTTGGCGCCAGCCTGTGAGTTGGAGAACATCCAGTTCTTACGACCAATTGCGAAGGGACGGACAGCATTTTCCACCGGGTTGTTGTCGATGTTCAGACGGCCATCTTCGGTGTATTTTGTCAGTTTCTCCCAGTTTTTGGAGAGATAGCTCAGTGCCTCACCCAATTTTCCTTTCGGTAAGGTGTGCTGAAGTGATTTATCCAGCCACTCTTTTAACTTTTCGAGTTGAGGAATGCTCTTTTCTTGTCGAGTCTGGTAGCGTTCTTCTGGTGTCTTGAACTTAATCTTCTGTTCGATTACGTAAAGTTGCTTGATTAAGTTAATGGCCATGTCGGCCTTGCCAGGTTTTCCGTTTTTGTTCTTAGTTACCTTTTGCGCGTCCACGAACTTACGACGTGCGTGAGCCATACAACCCAGATGGGTGATGCCTTCACTGTTGCCTGTCTTGTGATAGCCCACGTAATCATCGGTTTGCAGGTAGCCTTGATAATCAGGCAGCAGTGTTTCCACCACGTAACCGCTTCGGCTGGGTGCATAGTTGAACAAGATAATGGGAATGTCGGGATCACCGGTCTTCCGAACCCACATATAACTTTTGGATTCGGCCTGTTTGTCTGGTTCTTTCAGCACCTGCACCGTGGTTTCATCCATGTGGAGGTAGCCGCTGCTTAACAGTATGTCGTTCATCAGGTTGTAAAGCGGTTGCAGCTTCTCGCTGCTCTGGATCATCCAGTTAGCCAGTGTATTTCTGGGTAGATGGATGTTCATCCGTTTGAAGATGGCTTCCATTCGGTAAAGCGGTAGGCCGTCTTGATACTTGGCGCAGGCAACGTGGGCAAGTAAACCGGCTGAGGCGTTGCTTTTAGGCAGTAACTTTTCAGGTTTGGGTGCGGTAACGACTTGGCCTTCACAGGCGTTGCAGGCGTAGGTTTTACGACGATGGCGATTAACAAACACTTTCGCTGGGATAATTTCCAGCTCTTCGGAGACTTCTTCGCCAATTTCAACTTTCTGGCAACCGCAGTCGCAGGTTTTTTCATGATCCGCTAGGTCATGAACAATCTCTTTACGCGGAAGCTCAGCAGGGAGTGGTTTACGACCTGGCTTCTTAATTGAAGGGGCTTCTGATTGGGAAGCGTCTACATCGCTGCCCTCAGGTGCAATACCTTCGGCAAGCTCTGGGGCAATATCATCCGCCTCTGTTTCAGGCTCATCAAACAGCTCGGCCTGATCGGGGGATTTCTCAGAACTTTTACCGAACTTCTTGAGCTTAAACAGCTTGACCTGTTCTTCCAGTAATTCAATACGGTTTTGCTTCTCTAAAAGCAATTGCTTTAAGAATGCAGGATCGTCGGGTAACTGGTTGATTTCAGGTCGTTTCATGGGGGTGGATTATAACAAATATCCAACCATAAAACGCTAACTGACAGACTCAAAATGCAAAGATTTATGCGGTTGATTGTTAAAAATATCGAGTCCATCCAGCAGCAGGTTCAACTGGTAGCCATCAAGTTCAATACAGTCCGACGAGGTCTCCGCCAACCACTTAAATCGCTGTTTTTCGAGCCGTTTGTACCAGAGCACAAAGCCATTGCGTTCCCAATGAAGCAGCTTGATTTTATCCCGACCGCGATTGCAGAATACAAACACGGCATTCATCATCGGGTTCAGTTCAAGTTCTTGTTCCACCAGAGCAGCCAGTCCATCAATGGATTTGCGCATGTCCACCACGTCGGCATAGAGAAACACTTGCAGAGCGTTATCAGGCCTAAGCATGAAGCAACCCCTGAGCTTTGAGAGCGACTAATAACTCAGGGATCTCATGCGAAGGAAGGTCGATGACGACTGAATTTCCAAGCTGTAATCGGGCGAGCGTGGAAGCAGACGAATTTACAACAGGTATAAGTTTTTTAGATTTTGTTGGGCGCAACTTTTTACGCCAGTATTGCAACGTCGCCACTTTGATATCGTGTTGTTTGCAATAATCGATCTGCGATAAGCCGCTGGTTTGTTGGGTGTCGAGGTGTTGTTGCCAGAGATCTTGTTTGGTCATGATAAGCTCCTTTGAAGTTTAGGAGCTAAGGTAATGGATTGATTGAGCAGGTTTTAGATGGGGTTGGTTGATCGCTTACGGTTAATGGAGATAAAGGAAGGTCAAACTGCCGATATCGATAGTGTGAAAAAACAATTGGGTTTATAGCTCGTGAACATTTCTTTTTCTAAGTCCGCGATCGATGATCTTAAAAAATATTAAAGAGTATTACCAGGAACAGGGTGTACCGAGAATAGGCCAAGACTTCGTAGTAGCAATTGTTGAGCACATAGAAACTCTTGTAGAACACCCAGATATTGGTAGAGTCGTCCCCGAGTTAAGTGATGACTCTATTCGTGAACTCATTCATTCGCCATTTCGTGTTGTCTGCCTTCGAGAACGCGAATCAATAAATATTATTAGAATATGGCGTAGCGAACGGTTACTTAGGTTACCCGAAAATTGAGTATACCCAAGCGTTCAACTGGACTCGCCTTCGGCTCACGCGGTGTAAGCGCTCAAACAACCCCATCTAGCTTTCGGGTTTAGCCCCTTCTACCGTCTCTAACTTCACATTCCACGGCAGCAGTTGTTCGAAGTCTTCGACGGTTTGGCAGGTTGGTATCTTTATAAAGA
>Ga0255772_10002758_pt1 | contig 17079 bp, 22 predicted proteins | sample 071ome_34_FD_179970 | JGI IMG/M metagenome (GOLD analysis project Ga0255772, IMG submission 179970) | Coastal salt marsh microbial communities from the Groves Creek Marsh, Skidaway Island, Georgia - 071411BT metaG (version 2) | ecosystem: Environmental > Aquatic > Marine > Intertidal zone >...
TAGGCGGGTTTCTAGGAAAGAAGTTACTTGCGCCCGGATTTGGAGGTAAAAATACCCTGGGTATTATGAAGAGCATGGGCTTTGCAGACGATGCAGCCAAGCAAATGTCTGCTTCCCAAGCACTAAATAAGCCTATTCACGGTTCGTTAGGTAGAAGGCTAGACGCAGGTACCGCCTCAGCTAGTCAAATACGTGATTTACGAACAAATTTCTTAACAACTACTAGGGGTATTAACAGAGGTTTAACCCCTGAACTTAAGGCTCAAGCTAAGCAGTTACGTCAACTACTTAGGAATAAAAATTTAACCGGAGCACAGCAAGCAGAACTTAAGCAGCTTTACTCCCAGTTTACTTCTGCACTATATAAGGGTGGCTACAATACTGGAAGTGGTACTGCGAAGGCCTTGCTAAAGGGCACCCGCTTTGCTAAGGGACTTGGTACTATGGCCGGAGGAATGGGGCTGGGTATGGCTGCTTCACATCAGGTAGAGGGTATGATGGATACACACCCAGCTTCAGTGTTTGATGCAAGAGGAGGTCATTGATGAATACTACTAAAACTGCAGGGCCCAATAAGTTCCTACTAGGCGCAGGATTACTTGGAGGCCTAGGCGCTCTATATGGCATGGGCGATAATGAGCATAACTATGCAAATGATTTTTTCCATAATTCTACAGGGTCCAGGGCCGCGCAAGGTGCCCTAAGCGGTCTAGCTGGTGTTGGAGGCTATAAAGTTATGCGTGGATTAGGTAAGGGTAGGGGTGTTGCTGGACTAGCTGCACTATTATCCTCTGCGGGAGCAGCAGCTTTATCAAATCCACATCTAAAAGAAGAAAATCCTTATAAGCTACCCTTTTAGAAGGGGAGGGGATATTTATGATACGTGGAAGATTAGCGGATATATTAGTTAATGACAGGCTTCCAAAAGACTACCGTCTACAGGGACAGCTTGACACTAAGATACTAAAGAAAACTATGCTAGGCATGGCCAAAGCTAGTCCAGAAACATACAAAATGGTTATACCCAAGATTAAAAAACTTGGAGATGAGTTTTCTACCTTTGAAGGTATAAGTGTTGGGCTAGATGACATAGAGCCCGAATACGCTAAACGAGATCCCATAATAAACAACGCTAAGCGAGCACTTCGGTCTGCAGGTTCTAATCACCAGAAAAAAATGTCTATACTCCTAGACACCCAATCTAAGCTTCGAGATCTTACATCTAAGCACCCAGGTGATATGGGAATGATGGCCCGTTCAGGTAGCCGGGGTAACATGAATCAGCTAATGAAGATGGTATCAAGTCCGGGAATAGTAGGTGACTATGATGGCGCCCCAATACCTTTCCTAATTGAGCGGGGTTACTCCGAAGGGTTATCTCCGGCAGAAGCCTGGATAGCAGGAGACGAAAGTAGATCACAGGTTATTAAAGGTCAGTTGGGTACAGCTGAGCCAGGCGAGATGCAGAAGGTTTTAGCATCTGTTATGAGTGAGCAGGTTATAGCATCAGATGACTGTAAGACCTCTAACGGTATAATGTTAGAAGCGGATGACCCTTCAGTAGAGGGTAGATATTCTACCTCAGGAAGTTTAATAGATGGAAGGCAAGCCGCTACTATAGCCAGAGCTGGTAAGCCTGTTAGAGTTAGGTCCCCTATGACATGCGATTTAGAGAGTGGTGTGTGTCAGAAGTGTATGGGTTCTAGCAATAGAGGAACTAGCTTTAAGATAGGTATGAATGTGGGTATTAGATCTGCTCAGTCCCTAAGTGAGCCCCTAACTCAGATGGCACTTAGTTCTAAGCATGGAGTATCTCTTGTAGAGGGGGACCATAACAAACCAAAAGGCCTAGCAGCTTTTAAACAGTTTGTGGAAGTTCCAAAAAACTTTTTTCAAAGAGCACCTATATCTGAAGTTAGCGGTAGGGTTAACTCAGTGACAAAGGCTCCTCAAGGTGGGTTCGATGTAGATATAGCAGGTAGAGCACACTACATACCCCCAGGACGAGACTTAAAGATTAAAAAGGGTCAGCGTATTGAGGCAGGGGATGTACTAGGATCAGGTATAGTAGCTCCCGATGATGTGGTAAAACACAAGGGTCTTGGGGCAGGTAGAGAATACTTAGTTAAATCGCTTAGAGATGTATATAGTGAAAGTGGTAAGCAACTGGATCCTAGGCACTTTGAACTACTAGCAAAGAGCCAGCTTAACTACGTAAAAGTAAATGGTGGTGTACCAGGATTTGTACCTGGTGACGTAGTTTCTGTATCAAAGATACGTAAAGCATTCGAAGGCAAGGGATCTGAAGTAGCGACTAAAGATAGCATTGGTAAAGTACTTACTTCAGCACACGGTACTCACTTACCAGGTACTAAGCTTACCAGTAGAGTAGTAGAAGATCTGCAGCGCCAAGGAATAAACAGGGTAACCGCTACTAGTTCTAATATGCGCATAGAGCCTATAATGGCGGCGGCTACACGAACACCGCTACTAAACCCTAACTGGATGCAGAGACTTGGCTACCGCTATCAAAAAGCTACGATTATAAATGCAGCTACTTTCGGTGAGAAGGCAGACTTACATTCGCATAATCCAATACCTGCTCTAGCAGTAGGGCATGAGCTACGTAGAGATTCTCAAGGAAGGTACTAATATGAGCAAAGCAAAAGTATTAAGTGCTGTTTCTAAAGCTTTAGTAGGTGCTGAGAAACTTGCGCCTGAGGTAGAGGTCGCTGCCAGAAAATTAGTTTCTGACACAGGGAGAATAAATCAGGAAGCTTTAGGTAAGCGCAGGCTGCTGGGGGATCTTCTTATTGGTAAGAAGGGAGCCTCTCAAGCCTTAAAAGCTAGATATCAGCAAGGAGGTCTTCTAGGTCAGGGAGGTCTTTTAATGGGTGAGTTTGCCCTTGACCCTAGATATAAAGAGCTAGTAAAAAATTATAGGCAGGCAGGCACTGGCCGCTCAATAATTGATCCTTACTCTGGTCAGAAACTAACAAGGTCAGGTGCTACTAGGAAACTAGTTACTAAGGGTTTAGAGGAGTCACTTAATCCCTTATTTCTACTAGGATTTCCAGCCATGGACGTAGCTACAGCTATAAATACTCCTGACAGCGATGAGCATGGGGGCATGTCCGGAATACTGGGTGCTTTAGCTGGAGGAGCAGGGTTTGCGATTGGCGGACCAATGGGTTTAGTGGGAGGTATGGGTGCTAGCATGTTGGGTGAGAACATTGGTAAATCTGTAGGAGGACTGTTTGATCCTTCCAAAAGCACCATAAATAATGTGTTACCTAGTCAGCAGGCTGCTCGAGTACCTCGTGCATCGGACTTAATACTAGACGCCGCTATACCTGCCTAGTATACTTTAGTAAAATCTTAAACATTGTAACTTGTACATGGAGTAGATATGTCACTACTTAAATTCGCATATGTTAGGGGCGCACAAAATGCCTTAGTTTCCTCAGGAGCAATCAATCCTTACCCTTCTGAGTTTAAAGCGGACTTGGCTGTAAAGCTAGCTGCTATGGCTATCTCAGATGATAGCGCTGAAGATGTTAGTGATGAGGAGCTAGCTCAGGCAATGGCTGCTATGGCCTCCAATGCTGAGGAAGACTTGAGCCCTGAAGAGGTTAAAGAAGTATTGGAATCAGCTGAGGATGGCAAAGAGGAGCTCGCTGAGCTTCTCGAAGGAGAAGGCTCTTCCGACGAAATGTCTGAGGAAGATGCTCGTGAAGTAGTTGCTTACTTAAAGTCCGCATCCTCTCACGGACAAATTAGCGGTATAGCCAATGCAGCTCCACAAAACCCAGGTGATTTCCAAACCGAAGCAGGTGCTAGAGCTAATCCTGGGTATGCCCATCTTGGTGGGCGACAAGGGCTAGCGGATCCTAAGAAGAATGCTGTCCCATTTACGGGCGCTCAGAAACCTCTAGCTGAGGGAGTTAGCCTCGATGCTAAGACGGCTGCCGCTATTCTTCGTAAACTTAGTGAGGACGCCGCTGGGGGAGGAGCTGCTAATGCTCTAGGCGGTTCTGGAATGAATGGTTCTAGCAGTGACTATCAAACTGAAGAGGATCCTCGTAAGAATCCCGCCTATGCTAATGTAGCTCAGGGACTAGCTAAGGGAGATTCTAATGCGGATCCTTTTACAGGTGACATGACAAGCCTTAAGGATAACAATCCTGCAGGACAAATGGACCTTAGCTCCGGAGATAGTAGTAAGTCTGCCGCTCTAAACTTCTTATTAATGAAGACAGCAGAAGAAGTAGGTCCTTTCTTGCCTGCTAACCTACATCAGCGTGACAAGTTAGCAGCGCTTAGAGCTATGGTAGGTATGTCGCAGCCCGAGAGAGCACAGTATATCCAGCGTATTAAGTGGGCTATGGAAGACGAGGAGTCTAAGGACGAGGAGTCTAAGGACGAGGAGTCTATGCTCTCCGACGAAGAGAAGAAGCTACCTCCTGCTCTTAAAAAAGAGATTATTGAAAAGAAAAAAGACGAGGATAAGCAGGAGAAAGAAGCTGCCTACATCCTTCGTCAGCTAGGTCTGGGGTACTAATCATGCAACTAAAAACAGCCTACATAATGGGTATGACCCACGCTTTTACAGAGGGTGGGCTGTTACCCCATGTGCCTTTTGAAAAAATGGCGCAAGGTGCGGAGATAGCTGCTCAAGCAAACCCACAAGAAGCTCAGATGATTGGGCAGTCTATTGGGCCGCAGGATCTTGAATCTATGATGAAAATTTTAGAAGTACTCAGCATCCTATTTGAACAGTACCAAGCTCAGGCAGGCGGAGGAGCACCTCCACCACCTCCGGGAGCTGGAGCGCCCCCACCACCTCCAGGAGCAGGAGCACCACCACCACCTCCAGGAGCAGGAGCACCACCACCACCTCCAGGAGCAGGAGCACCTCCACCCCCTATGTAGTAGACTATATGCACAATCTAGCCTATCATTAAATACAATAATAGACTAGAAAGTATAGTTTATGCGAATACAAGACCTTACTACTACCCAAGGTGCAGATCGTCTGAGGCTGGCCTTGGGTCTAGACGAAGATCAGGTGTCTAAAATTAAGACTCTTGTATCATCTATGGCGGGCAGTAACCCTCACATAAACGATACTTATATAGGTAAGTCTGCGCCCAACGTATCTTTTTATGACTTTAAAAATAATAGGCTAGGTATAGGGCATGCCTCATCAGATGTATTAGCACATGAGATGGGTCATGCTGCGTCTTTAGCTAACTCTAGTGATATTTATAAGTCATTACTACGTGGAGCTAAAGGTCTTAGTAGGCTTAGTAACAGTGCGTCCCTGCCTATAGCTTCATTTATTGGATTAAACCCTAAGCTAAAAAAAGAGCAAAAGCAGGACCTATTAAATAAAGCTACAATAGTTAGTTCTTTACTGGCAGCACCTAATATTCTAGAAGAGCTAAATGCCTCCTCTAAGGCCGTGTATCATAGCCCTACTAAGTTTAGAACTGCTCTAAGTATGGTTCCTGGTATTGCCAGCCATACATTTAATGACTTTACTGCCCCAGCTACCTATTATTTAGCAAACAAGATTTTACGGAGTTCAGATGATGATTAAGTTAGCAGCTATTTCGCCTAAGACAATGTCTTCTGCCGAGCAGCAAGGTGTGGGATCCCCGGAAGAGGCACAGCTAAAGCAGTTGTTTAGTGATCTAGCATATGCTATGCTAGAAGGTAAAGCCCCTACTATAGTACCTAATGTACAGGACTTTAAAGTACTGGAGGTAAACCTAGAAGAAAATAAAGCAGTAGGTGCTTTTTCCGTTAGCCTTGCGGGTAAAAAAGCTATGATACCAATAGTTATGTCAGATGGCAAAGTTAAGCCGCCAGAGCTAATGTACTCTGAAGAGAGTAAAACTTACCTACCACTAACAGAAGAGTGGATGCAGGAAATAGGTAACCCTGATTCTAACTATCTCGGCAAGTCAGCAAAAGCCCCTAGCACACTTAGCTCAGATATGGATGTAAGGGCAATAACTCTACCTCCTAGTACAGGTAGATTTGTATATGCTAGTTACAGAGGGTCCAACCTGCTGACTACTCTGGATAACTGTGATAACACCACTAAGCAATCATTTAGCAAAATGCTTTCAGATTCCCCGACTATTCTAAAGACAGCAATGAAGTATCATGGTTCAGACCTACTACTAGCTCTAAAACCGTCGATAGAGAAGAAAGCTTCCGAAACTAAGTCATTTTATGTATTAGACTCTATGTCTACTATGAATGAGTTCCAGGAGGTATTCGGTACTGCCAAACTAGCTGCCTATAACTTAGTCAGGGATCAGGGAGTTGTAACTAGAGATTTTAGGACCAATGCTAAGATAGCTGTGCTAAAAGAGTCTCCCTTAAATCTTAGCCCAGATTCTCAGTCAGGGTTGTGCGAGCCCCGTAGCCCTGGTCTTTACACAGTAGTTACCTCTAATGGAGCTAAGGATAAAGTTGTTATAGTTCCTAATCCATTTACTAACTATACACTTAGCTCGGGACAAGTTAACAAGTATCAAAAAACTTTTTTAGTCTTAAGACCTACAGGTAGGTATGCTATTGTACATGGCGACCTATTAGCTATTCCAGACCCACTACCCTTGCCTCCTACATCTAGAGTAGCAAAGGCAATTTCATCTAGTACAGGATCGGTATCTAACGGAGACAACTTATTCATAGGGGTTAAGGGTGATGGGGTCACTAACGCTGTAGTACTAGACGATCCCCTAACTAAAGTTGTAGCTAATTCTGATGGATATACTGCTATGAGCGGGGCCACTCCCGTAATCATAACCCACTCTAAGGGTGTAGCTATTCCTAAAAGAGTAGAGGGTACTCTCTATATTCCCGCACACTATATAAGTTTAAAAGTATCTAAGGTAGAGAAGCTTTCTAATCTTATATCGGATACTGAGCAGCTCAGTAACATTGTAACTAAGAAGCTTGATGATGTCTCTGATGATACTTTAAAAGTAGCCTATAACCGCAGAGCTAACTATTGGACCTGCAATGGAGAGGTGCATGAATCTAAGTATAGCCTACTAAATAAAGTAGGTAGCTTGGGAGTAAATGTTGATGTTATTCGTAAAGATCTTCATAAGATAGCTAGTAAAGATATGCCTAGCATATACTCTTTAGTTAGCCCTAGAGAGTTACCCAAGTTAGCTAGTATATTTGGGCCTGAACCTCAGATGCCTCCTCCTGGCGCTATGCCTCCTCCTCCTCCTGGCGCTATGCCTCCTCCTCCTCCTGGCGCTATGCCTCCTCCTGGTGCTACGCCTCCTCCTCCTCCTGGCGCTATGCCTCCTCCTGGTGCTATGCCCGCTGAGGGACCACAGACTATGGAGGCTGCGGCAGGGCTTGGTGACGCTCAGCTATTTGATACCGCTGCTACAGCACAGCTAATCGCGGCTAACCCATTCAATGAGGCCGTTGCTAGCGAGCTACCTACTGTAGAAAAGGCAATAGATAGTGTAGCAAGAATTTTAGTGTCTATTCAGCTGCGAGAAGCTCAGCTAATTGAGCAGCTAGGCCCTGAAGAATATGGTGTCCTAGAGCAGAATTTACGTAAGGTCCTAGGCGGGCTAGGAGACATTGTGCTCTCTGTTCACTCTCAGAAAAGAATGAACGCCTTGCCTGAGGGTCAGGTATACTAAAAGTACAGGAATGTAGCATGACTTCTCTACCAAAGCCTAAATCCCTACGGTCACCCTCGTGGAGGCTAGATCAATGCTTAGACCATGGTGGGGAATTTTCTACAGACGAGTGCCCCTATAAGGAAAGACTACAGTCATTTCTATCTGAAGACGAGAGTGTGTCAGATGATCAAATATTAGATGAGGCCTACTTACTATACTATTTACCTCAGTCTAGGGCAGTACTATCTAGCCTTCTTTTGGCTGGCGCCGATATTACTTCTATTGCAGGATATATAGGTACCCATGAAGATACTGTACTTGTTTATTCGAAACTATTCTTTGATACGTCTGTGTTCCCTAATAAGCTGGTTATAAAAGACTATGTTGATAGTCTGCCTGAGAGTACCGCTACTCAAAAACACTATAAAGCTCTGATGCGTGCTGCTATAAGCTTAGGTAGTAGATACATTGCTTGGAAGATGTCACTACCCATATCTTCAGAGCTTGATGTTAATGAAATAAATAAGAATCTTTTAGAAGACTCTTACTGGAGATCACGGGAGCATAAGCCTTTTGGTATAGATGATCCTAGAGCTAAAGAATCTAAGTCATGGATTCCTCAAGTACTTAGAACAGTAGACACTATAACAGGATCTCGAACTGGTGGGGAATTGTCTATCGAGACTCTTAGACTAAAATTAGTTAAAACAGACTCAACAATATCGAAAGCGATATTGTCTGAAGATATAAAGGGGTGAGAGCTGAGCTATGCCTACATTCTCTAGACATGACATTGATACTATGGCCTTTAGAGCTGCTGATGAACTTAAGCAAGGCGTTCCCTTGCACTCTAGCATTACAAAGATGGCTAGAGATAGCTCTATGAATCCGGAGCAGATAAAGAGATTAGTAGAATCTGCTAATACAACAGCCTTCCTGAATCAGTTCAAAGAGAAGACTGGCAATGACCGCATGGTAGAGTTTGATGTAGCCGACCCGTCTAAAGTAATAGACGAGGCTCTTGGGGACAGGCCCACGTCAGGCACTACTCCTACGATTTCTATAACGATATCTGTAGACAAGCCCGCAGAGGGACTGCACGATTCGGTTGAAAATGAGAACTTGCCTAAGGATAAAATTAGTAACTATCAGGACAAAGTAGCTAGTTACGAAGAGCTACCGGTTGTAAAGCTTGCTAGGGATGAATCTAGTCTACAACTAGACATGCACAAGAAAGCCCAGCTAAGAGATAGCCTATTAACTAAGTTAGCAGATTGTAATTATCGTGCAGCCGACTTAGCAGATGAAATAGCTCTCAGTTTTCGAGGTATATACACTAGAGATAAGTACGCTAGTCTAGAGCTAGATGCTCTCGCCACACACGGTAATGGGGCTATCCCAGCACTACAGCTCGTAAGATCACGTTTGGGCATGAACAAGATAGCTAATAAGTTATCTGCACAGCAGGACTACTTCCTATCTGATAGACATGTAGTTCAGGAGTCTAAGGAGCTATCTAAGGTAGCTAGTATAGTACAACTTTGTGAAGTACATGATAAGCTTAGTAAATCCTTAAGCGTTCTTATCAGTAAGGTGTAAACAGATGAGCAAATACTTAGATAAATCTATAGCTAATGCTGAGTATCGGGATAAATTGGGGTTTAGTTCAGGGTTAGGTAAGGTTATGGCTAGCACCGTCGAGAAACACCCATTTTTCTCTCTTGCAGGTATGGCTACTGGTGGGGCTATGCTAAATAACCTGGCTAACTCAGCACTGGGCACTGTTAAACGACCTGCCGATACACAGTCTTATAAGTTAGATAAATCTCTAAACCCTGGTGTTAGCGGGGTCTTAAACCGTGTACAAGCAGATGAAATTATAGCTCAGTCTATGACTAAAAACGTAGGTGAGATAGCTAACGCATTCATTAACCAGAAATTGGACGACATGTCTAAAGGCTACAAGAAAATTGTTAATAAGCCAGCACAGCAAGCAATACTTAGAGACCTACTTGAGAATGATGAGATGCTACGAGACGCAGATCCTGAGCATGTAGCTAGCCTGTTTAACACAATGGTTGACGTAGCTCCCAAGATGACCAAGTATAAAGATGCAGTGAAGAGCTTCTTGAGGCAAGGTATTGCTCATGAGGGAGGCTTAGACCCTGTTACTATTGGAGAACTAGCTAAAGCGGAAGCTCGCCTAAGCGGTAGAGGATATGAGACATGAACAAGCAAGAAATACTACATATGATTCCCCCAGAGGTTTTAGAACTGCGTAACTCTAACCAGTTACATAAACTGGCGCAGGCTAGAACAGGTATTCAAGACTACGGCCTAGACACAGCAGTAGGTTACATAGCTAAACGTGCTTTTTACAACAGGCAGGTTAACAAAGCTATTGCTGCCTCTATAAACGCGCTAGATACCTTTAAAGACTAAATAAGCAGAGCGTATAATGAATAGACATATTAGAGCCTCACTACCAACTCTCTTGGATTTGGCCCATAGAAGCAAACACGCTTCTGAAAGTGCAGAGGTAGCCTCTACCTACTTTACTAAGAAGGCCCATTTAATAAATCTTGATGGTATTAACTGCGCCCTAGTACAAGAGTCTATTAAGCTAGGTAGCGCTATCCTCAAGTCTATAGAAGCTACCAAACAAGAAGAAGAGATATCTTCTAAAAAGAAGAAGAAACAAGAAGCCTATACTAAAGAAAGTATGAGCTTGGGCAAAGGTCTTGCTACTGGAGCAGCTATAGCAGCAATACCTGCGCTAGCGGCTAACTACACACTTAACCGTGCCGATGATAAGCTGCATCAGAACATGCTAGCTATACCTGGTATAGCCGCGGCTACTGTTGGCGCTATACTAGCGGCTAGAGAAATGTCTAATAGAGGTGGTGGTCCCGCGCTTTCAGGGGATACAGTAAAAGAACTAGAAAATGCTATAGAGGCTAAAGAAGTACTAGACTCTGCTTTATCTAGTGCCTCTTCTGAAGAAGTCCAGCAGGATCTTCGTAAAATGTCTTCTATTAGCACAGACCATATAGCTTCTTTAATAGCAGATATTCTTGTGTAGCAGGGGAGGGTTTAGTTATGTCTTTAGACAAAATACTAGAATTAGATGAACACTTCAGGGGCACTAGTGGTCTTGAGCCAACTGTGCAGATTATAGATTTTAATTCTAAAACTTCATCTGTAGCAGAGGAATGGTCTCGCTCTATTACACCAAAAGATGGAAAAACCTATATACTTGTCTTGGCGATGGGAGCTAGTGAATTTTACGGCCCCAACCGAAATGGTGATGCTTTTAGAGAATCTGAGCTTAAGAAGACTTACAAGACTTTTGAGACTGACGCTCATGTCTATAAGTCTCATGTTAACAAAGACCCTCTTAAATCATATGGTCGAGTAGTTAAAGCATTCTATAATGATCAAATGCACCGGATAGAGTTAGTCTTAGAGATAGACAACCTGAAAGCACCCGACATTGTGGATAAGGTTAACTCAGGGGAGTCTGTAGCTGTATCTATGGGGTGTAAAATAAAGTTTGATGTGTGCAGTATATGTGGAAATGAGGCTCCTACCCGAGCTCAATACTGCTCACACTTAAAAAATGAGCTAAATAAAATATACCCGGATGGTAGAATAGTTTGTGCAGATAACCCAAATCCTAAGTTCTTTGATATATCTATAGTCTGGCGCCCTGCAGACAAAACAGGTTATATGCTAAAGAAAGTTGCTTATACTAGAGATGTGGGGTCTAGTTCTGCTTGGTTAGCAGAAAAGAATGCGGCTAGAGTAGCTCTAGCTGCATACCTTAGTAAAGCTGCTGATATAGAAAAGTTAGTCTCAGGTCAAGGTATTAAAGCCCCTGTCGGAAGTACTAGCTCTATAAGCTCAGACACTAGCCTCACTAAGCAGTGGCTTAAAACTGTTGTACCAAAGCTTAGTAAGTCTTTTATTGAGATTAGTGACCAAGACAAACTAGAGCTTAGTAAGCACTCTTTACCCAAGACTCTAAGCTCTCTGTCAAGTATGGGCCTGTTTCTGGCTACACCTGAATTCCTAGATCTAGTATACATTAAACTGACTGGATCTAAGGCCCCCCAAGGCTTGGCATCTAAGCTTGTAGAGCTGCAGGGAGATATATTCTCTCTACTAGCTAAAAATCCAGAGTTAGCTGAGGATTTAATCTACCAAGGAGTATCCCCTACAGGCTCCGAAGAGCCTGATGAGGGTATCCAGGATAAAATGGCTAAATACATACCTTATCGTAGTCTGGACGAAGCGTGGCTGTATTCTGAGCAGCGATCTATGTTTAAACAGTCTTCACTAGGTATTACTCAAGATGGTTATATTCCTAGAAATAGTGTAGGAAATAACTTTGTAACTAAGATAGCTTCTTACGCCTACGCGGGATATATAGCCAGCTTACTAGATCAGGATGATAACACACAGTACACTAAGCTAGCCTCATTGAGAGGTGAGCATAGCTCTGGGGTTAGAAAAGCTACTAGTAGACCTTGGGTAGTACCCACTATACTAGCTATCAACAGAACAATTTGATTGTTACCCTGAGCTTTCGGGACTAAGATTTAATCAAACAATTTAATCATACGGAGAATAACACTATGGAACTATCATCCATTTTAGATGCGTTATCAGACAATCCTAGAGAAGAGATGTCAAAGACAGCTTCAGCTGTTGATCAGTCACACAGTCAAAGACTAGAGTCTGCTCTAGACGCAGCACTGTCCATGGATAAGACTGCTTCTTATACTACAGGTAGCGTAAGTACCCCCTCAGAAGACTTAGTAAAAATTGCACAGAAGCTTGCTGATGCAGAGCAACTAGCTCTAGTTAAAGAAGCTGAAATGTATGGTGCTGCTGTGTGTGATGGTTTCATTGCCCGTATGGGTGAGCACGAGGGTAACGGGGTCAAGGTAGCTAGCTTTGGTGGCGGAGATGTTGACGAGATACTAGTGAAGCAAGCTATGGAACTCGGATATCGTGAGACACGTAACGAGTTAGAGAAACTAGCTCAAGCGTCTTATGAGCAAGGTTACCATGAGCAGGAGAAGATTGCTTCTGCAGCACTACAGCAAGGCTACAACGAGACCCAGAAGATTGCTTCTGCAGCACTACAGCAGGGGTATGCTGAAGGTCAACGTATGATCAAAGTAGCTGCTGAGGATCGAGCTCATCGTGGTTATCAGCATGCTATTAATATCCTTGGAAGCTTAGCTTAATAGGATAGTTAGTATGTCTGCCGCCACACAATATAAAAAGCTGCTTACAAAAGTAGCAAGTCGTAGTAACCCTGAAGGCATTGAAGCTGTATACAACTTCTGTATGAGCAAGCATGCTGGTGCTGCTGACAACTTATTGTGGGCTGCTGCAGGTGGCTTACCTGCCTACCTCCTTGGTACTTCTATGGCCCGAGACGAGGAGAAAAAGAAACATAAGAACTATGCCTTAGCGGGCGCAGCTGCTGGTTTCTTAGCTCCAAAGTTACTTAGTGCCATAGTAGACCCTGCAGGTGCTTTTCCTAGCGCTTCAGGGTTCGATGCCTCGGATATTAAAAACCTACAATTAGAGTCCTTAGACTAGGAGATAGCTACAATGGCCAATTCTAAATTCGAAAAGACTCTTGCTCGTATCGTAGATGAGGCGTCACGTCCTCAGCCTACTATGACCAAAGAGGCTAGCCTTGAGCAACGAGTTGCGGAGCTAGATGGCGACGTAGCTAAGTCTCTAACAAAGTTAGCTAGTCTACTACGACAAGAGTCGGTAGAGCCCACCTATCAAGATATCTTAGATTTCATAGGAGAGGGTTAATGAATACCGAAAAAGTAAAAGCGCTTGCAGAGCAACTAAGAAAGTATGCTCAACTTCACCAACAAACTAAACGTGAAAAAGTAGCTAACTTGGTAGTTGCAGCTACCGGGTTAGAATTACTTAGACGTAAGTTAGAGGATTGATATATTATGAGCAGTGATTTCTTGATTAAAGTTGCTGACGTGCTAGATGCTATTGCAGACGAGAAGTCTCAACTTGAGACTGAACTGTCTACTATCAAGCAAGCACAGCGCAAACAACAGTTAGACCCTATTGTGGAGAAGCTTAGCTTTATCACCGGAGATGATCCTGATGAAGTTAGCTCAAAGCTTGCAGGGGTTGATGACTCTGTACTTGGTATGCTTAGCGGCCTTGCTGGTAGCGAGGTTGGCCCAATGGGCTCCGCAGGTAGTGCCAAGACTGCCGGCTTATTGGGAGGCTCTGCTGGAGCTGACCGTGCCGAGCGTGACTTCGCAAACTGGATCTTAAGTTAAACAAATACTAAATACACAAGGAGATAAAGCATGGTAGCTTTAAATTCAAAGTTTGATATCCTACGTGGCTGGCCTAACTCTTCAGCAGTCCAAGAGGATTTTGTTATTGGCGGTGATAGTACCCATAAGCACCGTCAGGGTGAGTGGGTTAGCCTAGCGTCTACTACCGATGGTTCTATGAAGACAGCCGATAGCCTACCTTCTAGTGCGCCAGATAAGGTGTGCTATCTTATCATCGAAGGTCTTGATGATCACTCTTCTAAATTTGCTAACCGAGTTACCTGTCTTCTGGGCGGTGGCTACATGGTTAGAATTCCTGAGGTAGCACCGGATGCTTATGCAGGTGGTAGCGAGTACCGTTGTTTTGGTGCAGTTGGTGGTCAGGACCAAACCGCTTCTGACTTTACTGTAGGCGGCTTCGCTGCAGTAGCAGCTGGCAAGCTAGTACCCCACGGTCAACGCGATGGCGTAGAGGTGGGCCAGGTTGTAGCTGTTAATGTCAATAACGGCACCATCGATCTTTTAGTATTTTAATTAGACGCACTAAGGAGTAACCCATGAATACAGAGCGTGAGCGCCTTAGCGCGCAGTTTATTAATCAGTCATTTGTTCGTAAGCTAGACGAAGGTCGTGTTAAGGAGGCTGCTGATGAGGGTAGCCGCTTTATCCGCAGCAAGCTCCGCCAGGAGTCCTTTGCTCGTGAGATCCTAGTTCCTATCGAGCTTAGCCCAGATGAGATCGATCGTGACGAGCACACCGATCAGCCTAAGAAGATCATCGAGAAGGAGCCTGATTCAACGGCTACTTTCGTTACCTTCAAGGGCGCTGGTCAGCGTACTTTCTTCCGTGGTCCTCGTTACTCAGTCTTCTTCGGTAAGATCGAGTCACAGCACTTCATGAAGTCAAAGTTCGAACTTCTTACCTACCAGAACGACATCCGCAAGATCCTAACTGATAACTCAGTTAAGGATATGGCTGACGTCGAGGACAAGAAGTTCATCGAGACCATTGAGGCTGCACTAGCAGACGCAGCTCCTGCAGTAGCTGGTAACGTTCTGAACGTAGCTATTAACGGCGAGACTCGTGTCCGTACCCACCTTGCTGCTGGTCATGGTGGTCAGTTTACTGGTGCTGATCTCCTAGAGGGTAATGAGTTCTATGCTGACGTGAACGGGGCAGGCCTAGAGCAAGCACCTCTTAGCAAAGAGCTCCTCGCTCAAATGTTCCAGGCTATGACCTCTAAGAAGCTACCTATCGGTAAGATGCTCATGACCAAGGCTACCTTTATGGAAGCTCTTAAGTTTGACTATACCGAGGTCGGTAACGACATTGTCTCTCGTCACTATGACAAGGGCCTTGAGGGTGAGGACAAACTATTTGGTGTTCCTGTTATCACAACTATCAAGAATGACATCATTCCTGACAACACCATCTATCTCTTTGCTCCTGAGAATTACCTCGGTAACTTCTTCTTGTTGCAAGACGCTACCCTGTTCATCAAGCAGGAAGCAGACATGATCGAGTTCTGGTCTTACTCTTCACCAGGTATCGGTATCGGTAACACTAAGGGTGTGATCAAGCTCAGCGGCTTTAAGAGCATTGGTGCCTAATAAGTAATTAGCCCAGCTCAATAAGCAACGGGGTGCTTGGCCCCATAAATAAGGCCCCGTATACTTTGAGAGATAGGTATGCGGGGTTTTTTTTTGGAGAAAACAATATGAATAACGTTAAACTAACAAATAAGCGCGCAGGAACTGTTAAACTTCCTGGAGGCCGTAGAATTAAAAAGGGTCAGACCCTCATAGTTCCCGTAACTGCGCTAATGCATCGATCTGTGCGACGCCTTATCTCAACGGGCCGTATGCAGGTTAACAGCGTCGCTAAGCGCGTTGAGCAAAAGACCGATAGCATGATTCATGCTGCTAGAAACATAGTAGACGATATGATCGACAGCCCTGCTCTAGAAGAAGCTAGTGACAAGGTCCTAGACGCTGTTGAAGAAGCAGTCGAAGAAGCAGTTGACTCTGCTATCGAAGCAGTTAGCGATGCAGCTGAGGGCGCTATGGACGCTGTTGCAGACCTACTAGGAGTGGGCGGAGACGAAGAAGAGGAAAAGCCAAAAAAACGCTCACGTCGTAAAAAGGCTGATTCCTAATCTCCAAACCCCTAGTACCTAAGAAACGAGGTCACAATGGCCAACGTCAGATTTATACCAATTGATGTAGAGCTATCCACACAGGAAGACTTAGCAGTAGCTAATAGCTCCACTGTTACTTTTCCCCAAGACTCTATGTGGATGACTAACTCTGACGGAGACCTCACAGTTTCCAGTGTTATAGCAGGCCGCATGGGCAGTTGGGTTAGTCGTTTTAACCTTAACTCCCTAGATACTCCCCCTCTAATAGAGTGGAAGTATGCTCCTGGTCAGGACAATGATGCTCAAGTTGTTTTACAAGATGAAGCAAGTAGAGCTCAGTTGCGAGTATCTAATTTAGATATTCAGCCTCGTCCCCAGGCAGTTTACCCAGATACTTACTGGGTTAGAAATGGATTAGATATTACCCCTAGGAGTTCCAGCTAATGGCTACACCAAATATAGTACCTCAAGTTGATAATGATGGTAACCTAGGTAGACATGGTCTACGCTGGGCGGGGATTGCTGCACATATAGTTAGCTCCCCAGTTATTAAACTAGTTAAAGATGTTAATGCTCAGGCAGAAGAATCTGTTCAGCTTAGTGTCAATGCTGATGGCGACCTTGTACTTGGTACAGGAGCTGATGCAGTTGTAGCTGCAACTGCCGCTGATATTACCTTGTTGCAAACTGCTATTGACTTGCTAGCAGGCACTGATCAAGACCACCCCACAGTACAAAGCGTAGTAGCTGCTTTCGGTAACTTTAAGCAGCTAGTAAGTTTAGTAGGCGCAGAGGGCGATTTAGACGGAGACTTCGCTGACCTAGTCAGCGCTGTAAATAGTCTTAAAGGACAGATTGGTAATGGTGGTGTAGATTTTACCGCTATAGCTAGTGACATGATTCCTGATGGCAATGAGACTAGGGATCTTGGTAC
>Ga0255772_10002769_pt1 | contig 17019 bp, 19 predicted proteins | sample 071ome_34_FD_179970 | JGI IMG/M metagenome (GOLD analysis project Ga0255772, IMG submission 179970) | Coastal salt marsh microbial communities from the Groves Creek Marsh, Skidaway Island, Georgia - 071411BT metaG (version 2) | ecosystem: Environmental > Aquatic > Marine > Intertidal zone >...
AAAATTGATACCCAAGGGAATATTTCAGATTTTGCGACTGGATTAGATGACCCTAAAGGCATTACAATTTACCAAGGAGAGTTATACGCAACAGATCAGGATGTTATTGTTAAAATCAAGATGGATGGTTCTTGGTTTGTTTTTGCAAGCACCATGAGCTTTCCAAAAACACCAATTTTTCTTAATGATATTGATGTAACACCTTTGGGAACTTTTTACATTACCGATAGTGGAAATTTAGAGGGTGGTGGCATGATTTTTATTATGGATACCTCAGGTAAGCTTGAAGTCTTAATGGATTCAGATACTAACCAATCCATCAAAGCACCTAATGGTATTTTACCTCTAGATAATGAAAGGTTTTTGCTTGTTGATTTTGCAACGGGTGAACTCTTTGAGGGGTCTAAAAATTCAGACAAACTTACTAAGCTGACCGATGGATTAGGCGGGGGTGATGGTATCGTTATTCTGGATGATTCAATCTTGATCAGTGATTGGAAAAATGGGGTGATCTATGAGTATAAAAATAATGAAGTCAAAATACTAAATGATAATTTTCAAGCTGCTGCTGATATCGCGCCAACAAATAATGATCAGTCAATTATCGTTCCCGACATGAAGGCTGGCACAGTCACGATTATGGATTTGAATTAACTCATAAAATTCATAATTGAAAAATAGTCGCCATACCTAATATTCCAGGTCAACTCTTTCGTAATGGTTTTTTTTGCTTTATAGCCAATGGATAATGCGCTTTGTTTTGCCATCAATAAATCATTGGATCCATCTACAATTGTCACCGTCTCAACCTTAGATATTCCCAAATCATTTTGTATTGCTTTGATAATATTCTCTTTCTCAGAAGCATTGATAATTCTTCCTTGAAGATTACCAGTTAAATGATTATCCTTTACTTCGAGTTGATTTGAAAAAGCGTAATCTAAACCCAACTCATTTTTTAAATAATCTGTAAAAAAAGAAAATCCACCTGAAATAATTGCGGTTTTAATATCATTTTTTTTGCAAAAAATGATCCATTCTTTTACGCCATGATGCAGATTCATTTTTTTTATAATTTTTTGACAGTCATCGACATTAAAGCCTTTAAGGTACTCGACTCGTTTTTTTAAACTATCATTAAAATCAATCTTTCCTAGCATTGCCTCCTCAGTAATTCTAGCAACCTCTTCACCTTTACCTAAAAATTTTGCCATTTCATCAATACATTCGATATTTATAAGAGTGGAATCCATATCCATTGCACAAAGTTTGAATTGATTTATTTTTGTGCTAAAACCATCAACATAATCAAGCTCATTTAATTCACAATAAGTTTGAATAAAATGTGTGCTGATTTTATTTTGATTGATGATTAAAATTTCTGAGTCGTAATAAATGGAGGATTTTAGAATTGATTCTGGATGAAGCTCTAAAATATTTTTCATTTTAAAAGCATTTTCTTTTTTAAATTCAATTAAATAATTAAAATTCATCAACACGCAGTCCAGTTATAAAGAGCAAAACAATCTGATATCATTACGGCTTAAATATTTAAGAAAAATTCTGAATGAATCTACACGAATATCAAGCAAAGAATATTTTAAAATCATACAACATTTATGTTCCAAATTTTAAAACCGCATCAACAGTTTCTGAGGCTGAGTCGGCATTTAGTCAACTTAATACAGAAAAAATGGCTATCAAAGCTCAAATTCATGCTGGAGGAAGAGGCAAATCTGGTGGGGTAAAAATTGTAAGTTCAAAAAATGAAGTCCATGAATTTGCAGAAAAATGGTTAGGTAAAAATCTAGTTACTTATCAAAATGGTCCTCAAGGACAACCAGTTCATAGATTACTTTTAGAGGAAACAGCAGACATTGTAGATGAGCTTTACTTTTCAATTCTTATAGATCGACAGTCAGAAAGTGTTGCTATGATTTGTTCAAGCTCTGGTGGCATGGATATTGAGGAAGTATCAGAAAAGACGCCTGAGCTAATCAATAAAATAAACTTTAAAATTAACCAAGATCCTTCTAATAGCTTGATCAAAAAACTTATTGAAAGTTTTAATGAAGATGTAGTCATAGAAAACGAATTTATTAACTTAGTTAAAAATGGCTTAAAAATATTTGTTGAAAAAGATTTATCTTTGCTAGAAATTAATCCACTGGTGATTACAAAAGACCGCAAGCTGGTAGCCCTCGATTGCAAGATGAGTATTGATGACAATGCCCTCTTTCGTCATGAAGATGTTCTTGAATTGCAGGACTGGACCCAGGTTGATGAAAAAGAAGCTGACGCCCATCATGCTGGGCTTAATTATATTGCACTTGATGGTGAAATTGGATGCATGGTAAATGGTGCAGGGTTAGCGATGGCAACCATGGATTTAATCAAACTATGTGGCGGCGAGCCAGCCAACTTTCTTGATGTCGGAGGTGGAGCAACAGCAGAAACAGTTAGTAAAGCTTTTAAAATTTTACTCTCAGATAAAAATGTAAAGGTAGTTTTAGTGAATATCTTTGGAGGTATAATGAGGTGCGATATCATCGCTAATGGAATTATCGCTGCTGTAAAAGAAGTAGGTGTTAATATCCCAATCGTTGTTAGACTTGAAGGTACGAATGTGGATATTGGCAAACAAATACTAAAAGATAGTAATCTTAATATCTTAGCTGCAGAAAACTTAAAAGATGCTGCTCAAAAGGCTGTCGAATTAGCAGGAAAACATTAAGTGTCTATCTTAGTAAATAAAAATACCAAGGTAATTTGTCAGGGCTTCACTGGTAAACAAGGTACTTTTCATTCTGAACAAGCCATTAAATACGGTACCAACCTTGTTGGAGGTGTAACTCCTAAAAAAGGAGGACAAACGCACCTCAATTTACCTGTTTTTAATTCTGTTAAAGAGGCAGTTGAACAAACAAATGCAGATGCATCAGTTATTTATGTTCCCCCGCCTTTTGCAGCAAATTCAGTCATTGAAGCGAGTAATGCAGGTATTAAACTTGTTGTGTGTATTACCGAAGGTATTCCTGTTCAAGAAATGTTAAAAGTTAAGTCAATTACTAAAAAAAATGGCACCCTTCTTATTGGTCCGAATTGTCCGGGAATTATTACTCCTGATGAATGTAAAATTGGAATTATGCCAGGCAGTATTCATAAAAAAGGTAAGATTGGTATCGTTTCAAGATCTGGAACGTTAACATATGAAGCGGTCGATCAAACAACAAGAAATGGGCTTGGACAATCAACTTGCATAGGTATTGGGGGCGATCCGATTAAAGGTTTAAATTTTATTGAGTGTCTTGAGTTGTTTGAAAAGGATCCAGAGACAGAAGGTATTATTCTTGTAGGTGAAATTGGTGGTTGTGATGAAGAACTAGCTTCAGAATATATTCAAAGCCATGTAACAAAGCCCATAGCAGGTTATATAGCAGGTCAGACTGCGCCTAAAGGAAAAAGAATGGGTCATGCCGGAGCCATAATTTCTGGGGGGTCGGGAAAAGCTGAAAATAAAATTAAAGCTTTAGAGAAAGTGGGTGTCAGAATAGCCAGTTCACCCTCAGATATGGGTAATATGATTTTGAGTGCATTAAATGAAAAAAATACTTAAAAAAATCTTACTCATTCTACTTTTTATCTTTTCATCCAATCTTGTTGCAGAAGAAGTTCCTTTCTTACTTACTGCTGCGGCCAAAGGTGATCTAGATACAGTAAAAGCAATCATTGAAAGTGGCGGGAATGCAAACACAAAAGATAAAGATCAAATAACAGCACTTATGTATGCTGTTCGAAAAGATAATGTTGAGGTTATGAATTATCTAATAAAGCATGGTGCGAAAGTAAATGCTGTTGAAAATGAAGGTTGGACTGCGCTTATGTTTGCAGCAAAAAAAGGGTACATAAGATCAGCTGAGGCCTTACTAAAAAATGGCGCTGATCCAAAAATTATTGATCCTGATGGATGGTCAGCTTATGGATTAGCAGCGACATCGGGTTATTCCAAAATAATCGACCTTCTTATTCAGAAAGGTGGTATAGATCCAAACACCAGAAATAATACAGGTGCTACAGTGCTCATGCTTGCCTCAAAAAATGGTGATGAAAGTACAATTAAGACGTTGCTCAAAAATAAAGCTAACAGTGAACTCAAAGATAGGTATGGTAAAACAGCATTAATGTATGCGGTGATTAACGGAAATATTAAAGCTACAGAATTACTCTTAAATAATGGCACTAAAATTGATGAAATTGATAAGAGCGAATGGACAGCACTTTTATGGGCTGTTAAAAAAAGTAAATTAGAGGTAGTCAAAGTTTTAATCGAAAATGGCGCTAATGTGAATCACGAAGATGATGAAGGTACGCCAATTATTCACTATGCTGTTTTTAACAATAATTTTAATATTGTTAAATTATTAATCGATTCAGGGGCCAGCCTAAAGTCAAAGGATCAATATGGTTTAACCCCTCTCGTATATGCGCTTAAAGAAAAAAATCCTGAAATTATTGAAATTATTCGTTCCCATGGTGGTGAGTATTAATGAAAGTAAGTCTTTTTCAATTAAATTCTGATCTTGGTAACCTTAAAGCTAATTCAAACAAAATAATCAAAGCATCAAAAAGGGCTATAAAGGAAGGTGCAGAGATAATTATTACTCCGGAATTAAGCTTATGTGGATATCCGCCCGAAGACTTACTTCTAAATAATGATTTTATTTTAGAGTGTGATAAATACCTAAAAAAGATTATTAACGCAAAACTACCCATTAAGATTATTATTGGTTACCCAAAAAAAATTGGTAGTAATCTTTTTAATGCTGCCTCAATCATTTTCAATGGAAAAATATTAAAAACCTATCTAAAGCAAACACTGCCCAATTATGGTGTTTTTGATGAAAAACGTTATTTCAAGGAAGGTGTTAAGAGTTTAATTTTTAATCATAAAAGACAAAAACTTGGAATCTTAATTTGTGAAGATCTATGGGTTGATGAGCCACTACAAAAATTAATATCCAACAAAGTTAATGTAATTATTTGTATCAATGCTTCTCCTTTTGAACTATCAAAACAAAAACAAAGGCTAGAAAGAATTGAGAAGAAAATAAAAAATAAAAAAATTAAGCTCATTTATTTGAATTCAGTTGGTGGTCAAGATGAACTAGTTTTTGATGGAGGCTCAATAATCTATGATGGTGAAAAAAATTTATTCAATGAGTTATCCCAATTTGAAGAAAAAATTAAAACCTTTAATTTAAATGATTTAACTATTCAGGAAAGACCTAAAAATAGCCAAATCGAGGTTTTATACAATGGCTTATGCCTTTCATTAAAAGATTATCTAATTAAAAATAAAATTTCTAAAATTTTTCTAGGTTTATCCGGTGGAATTGATTCGGCAGTGGTGCTATGTATTGCTGCTCAAATATTCAATAAAAAAAATATAAATGCAATTATGATGCCCACAAAATATACCTCCAAAGAGAGTTTACGTGATGCAAAAAAACTAGCGCAAAATCTCTCTGTAAATTATTCAGTTAAAAAAATAGATTCTTTAATCAACAAACTAAATTACTTCTTTAATAAGGATTTTAAAAATTTAAAAGAAGATATAACAGAAGAAAATTTACAAGCAAGGGCTAGAGGAATTATTTTAATGGCCTATGCAAATAAATTAAACGGAATGGTTTTAGCCACAAGCAATAAAAGTGAAGTTGCTGTTGGTTATGCAACAGTCTATGGAGACATGGTGGGTGGCTTTTCAGTGCTTAAGGATGTGCCTAAAACAATGGTTTATCAGTTGGCAAATTTTATAAACCAAAAAAAAGAAATTATTCCTCAAAATATAATTTCAAGAGCGCCTACGGCTGAACTTAAATTTAATCAAACTGACCAAGACTCTCTCCCCTCTTATGATATTTTAGATAACATCATAGATTTGGTCATAGAACAAAATTTAACATCAAAAGATATAATAAAGCTTGGATATGATGCCCATGTTGTAAAAAAAGTTGTAAAATCAATTCATGCAAATGAATTTAAAAGAAGGCAGGCTGCGCCTGGCCCCAAAATAACTTTTAAAGCATTTGGGAAAGATAGACGTTATCCAATTACTAATAACTTTAAATAATTTAAGGAAGATAAATGAAAAAAATTGAAGCAATTATCAAGCCCTTCAAGCTCGATGAAGTAAGAGAGGCCCTTTCTGAAATTGGGGTGATGGGTATGACTGCTACTGAGGTAAAAGGATTTGGTCGACAAAAAGGACATACTGAGCTCTATAGGGGTGCTGAATACATTGTCGATTTTCTTCCAAAAATTAAACTGGACATCGTTGTAAATGACAAAATCGTAAGTAAGGTAGTTGAGGCAATTACTAAAACAGCACAGACTGGCAAAATTGGTGATGGCAAGATTTTTATTTATGATATTGAGCAGGCAATAAGAATCAGAACTGGTGAAAAGGGGGATGATGCAGTTTAATTTGAGATTATTTTCTTAACTTCGGATAGATCCTCTAAAGTATCCACACCTTTAAAATGATTTCCTTCATAAATTAAAACCTGAATAGGTATCTGATTATCAAGAGCTCTTAATTGCTCAAGTCTCTCAGACTCCTCCAGCTTCGATTTTTTTAAATTACAAAATTTTTCTAACAGACTGACTCTATAGCCATAGATGCCAATATGATGGTAAACGATATCATCGTCAAATTTTTTATCTTCATGGAGATCGGAGTAAGGTATTAATGAACGACTGAAATATATAGCCTCTCTATTTTGATCAAGAATGACTTTAACGTTATTCAAATTTATAAAATCTGTGTAATTTTTAAACTTTACTGCTGCAGTAACATAATCCGAATTTAATTGATTCATAAAATCATGTAAATCAACTATTAATTTAGGATTAATCAAAGGTTCATCACCTTGAACATTTATAACTCTTGTATCAGATGACCAAGATTTTTTTTTAGCAACCTCTAAAATTCTATCAGTACCAGAAGCATGATTAGGGTCAGTCATCATTGCCTCAAATCCAAAATTTTCAACCTGGGACAATATTCTTTCATCATCAGTAGCAACAATAATTTCCTCTGCACCACTTAACTTTGCCTTTCTTGCGACATGAATAACCATTGGAAAACCAGCAATTTCAATTAATGGTTTGCCTGGTAATCTTGTACTGTTATATCTTGCCGGAATTACAACCTTGAATGACATAATTATTTCTTTAATTTACGAGCTTCTGATTCAAGCATTATCGGGATACCATTTCTAATTGGGTAAGCAAGGCCTGCCGCTTTTGAGATAAGCTCTTTATTTTTTTTATCCAACTCTAAAGTACCTTTTGTGACAGGACAGACAAGTATTTTAAGAAGATTTTGATCCATAATTTAGTATTATTTTATTAATTTAGAAATCTCATTTATGAAGCCCTCATCAATCTCAACAGAAACTGGCAAGAACCAAATATTATCATGATTAATATTTTCACATTTAACAATATCTTTCTCAGTCATAACAATCAATTTTTTTTCTAGGCCATTAAAATCTTCTTGTTTAAAAAAATAATGGTCATTAAAAAATTTATATTTAAAATTAAAACCAAAAGATCTAAAAAATTTAATTAAACGATTTGGGTTTCCAATAGCCGACATAATCAAAATATCCTGATCCTTCAATTCCTTAAATTTGATTTTTTGATTATTCCTATTTATTAGAAAGTTAGGATTTTTATAAGTCATTAAATAATCAAAATCAAAATTATCATTTTTTCCATTAAGAACTATTAAATCGCATTTTTTAAGTCTAGATTTTGGCTCCCTTAATGGTCCTGAGGGAAATAGAAGATTATTACCAAACCCCCTCTGACCATCGATAATACATATCTCAAGATCTCGTTGTAACTTATAATGTTGTAATCCATCATCAGAAAGAATTAGCTGTACATGAGGATATTGATTAATTAAAAACGTACCTACTGAGACTTTATCTTTCCCTACAAAAATAGGAATATCATATTTATTTTTCAAAAGTAAAGGCTCATCCCCAACATCTTCTACTCTTGAATTTTTTAAGACCTCTAGCGGGTTTTTTACAATACCGCCGTAACCTCGAGATATAACCCCAACAGATATCTTTTTTTTTGTTAAGTCTTCAATTATTTTTTGGATTAGCGATGTTTTACCAGTTCCTCCCATGGTAATGTTGCCCACTACAATAACTGGTCGAGTTAACTTAACTGATTTAAGCAAACCAATACTGTAAAAGATATTTCTAATCTGAATACCGATAAAAAAAAGAACGCTAAGGGGGGTTAAGAGAATAATCCACGAAAATTTTTTATAGAATTGATTATTTATAATTTGAAAAAGGGAATTCAAATTAATTAAAACCTTTTTGATAAAGTTTTGCGTAAAATCTTTTCTGTGCCAATAATTGGTTATGATTTCCAATCTCAACAACTTTTCCGTTATCAATAACAATAATCTTATCTGCATTCATAATAGTGCTTAGCCTGTGGGCTACCACAATTGAGGTTCTTTTTTTCATTAGATTATCTAAAGCTTTTTGAACCAATTTTTCAGATTCTGAATCTAATGCAGAAGTTGCTTCATCAAGAAGTAAAATAGGGGCATTTTTAAGAATGGCTCTAGCAATAGCTATTCGTTGCTTTTGACCACCAGATAACTTTACTCCTCGATCACCAATAATATGATTGTACTTTTGAGGCAATTTACTTATAAATTCGTCAGCATTGGCAGCTTTGGCTGCGCTCTTAATTTTTGATAAAGAATAATTTTTTCCGTACCCGATATTATTGATGATCGTGTCATTAAATAAAATAATATCTTGACTAACTAAAGCAATTTGCTCCCTTAAATTAGATAATATGTAATTACGTGTATCAATTCCATCTATTAAAATTTCACCAGAATCTGCAGTGTAAAATAAAGGTACTAAATTGATAATAGTTGATTTTCCTCCACCTGATTTTCCAACCAAAGCAACTTTTTCTCCTGCTTTTATATCGATATTAATATTTGTTAAGGCTTTATTTTTTTGTGATGAATAGGCAAAAGAAACATTCTTAAAAACAATATTTCCTTTTAATTTGATAATTTTTTTCTTTCCAATATCAATTTCTTTCTTTTCATCCATAATCGAAAAAATGCTTAATCCTGCAGCATATCCAACCTGAATAACCTCATTAATTTGAGTTAACTTTTTGATGGGATTTAAAAGCATTAATAGTGCTGTAGCAAAGGCGGCAAATTCTCCTGCGCTGAGATTACTTATTGAGTAATAAACAATAAATGCCAAGGCAAAGCCTGAGACAATCTCTACAAAAAAACTATTTCCACCAGCTAATTTTGCTAACTTTGTTTGCATTTTTCTATTACGAAGGGCATAAGTAGAAAAACGTTTTAATTCATACAAGGAAGTGCCAAAGATTTTAACTATCCTTTGCCCAGCAATTGCTTCCTCTGAAATTCTTGTCATATCTCCCATTGTCTCCTGTACTTCTTTTCCTGCACTTCGAAGTTTTGGTGATATCTTTTTTAGATAAAAAATAATTATTGGGATAACAGTCAAGAAGCATGTGGTTAAAAACCAATCTAAATAAAACATGTAGATAAGGACAGCGATTACTGTAAAAAAGTCTCGAATAGTATCCAACGCAACTTTTACAACTATATTAGAGAGTTGTTCAGTCTCATAAGTGATTTTAGAAACAATATTTCCCGCGGCCTGAGAATCAAAAAATTTTACTGGAAGTTGCATAATATTTTTAAAAATATCAAATCTTAAATCCTCTACAACTTTTCTAGAGACCCATCTTAGAGAATAGCTTGATGTAAAGTTAGATACCGCACGAATTAACATAAGAGAAAATAGTGCCAATGGAAAGGAAATAGTTGATTCTGGCAATTTACTAACTAAACCCTCATCAGTTAATTTCTTTATAAGGGATAAAAAACCAGCATTTGTTAGTGCCATTACAATTAGAGCAATAACGCTAATAACGATTATCCACTTGTATCTAAATGAATACTTTAAGAGCCTTGAATAGGTTTCTTGAATGGTTTTTTCTTGGCTTGCTAACTTTTCAGGGCCAGACATAATTTTTAAATCTAATTAAGTTTAGTTGAAAATGTAATTTTTGTGAGCCCTACTCTTCTAGATGCTTCCATAATATTAACAACAGATTGGTGAGGTGTTTCTGCATCAGCATTTATAATAACTGGTAAATCTTTTGCATTACCCGCTATCTGAATAAGTCTCTTTTCGATTGAGTCTATTGAGTTTTGAGAAAGTATTTCCTCATTGATAGCATATTGACCATCTTTGGTAACGGTGACATTTATTGGTAAAAGTTTTTCCTCGACTGGATTGGCGTCAGCAGTAGGAAGATTAATTTTTAATTCACTAAACTTAGAAAAAGTTGTACTTACAATTAAGAAAATAATAATAACAAGGAGAACATCTATTAAAGGAATAAAATTTATCTCTGGATCCTCTAGGCGTGACTTTCTCTTAAAGCCCATAAATATTATTTCCTTTCACCGCGAAGAATTTCAACTAACCTCAGGGCTTGTTGCTCCATGTCATTCAAAAGATGATCAACCTTTGATCGATAATAACGGTAAGCAATCATCGCTGGAACTGCAACAACAATCCCTCCGGCCGTATTATACAAAGCAACTGAAATTCCTCGAGCAAAAACCGCGACATCATGACCGCTAGATGTGAATGAACTAAATAACTCAACCATACCAACAATAGTTCCAAACAGTCCCAATAAGGGTGCTACAGTAGATATCGTTCCGAGTGAATTTATATTTTTTTCAAGCTTAAAGGCAACATTCTCACCAACCTCATCAATAGCGTCTTTAAGAACTTCAAGGGAGCTGCTTTGATTTCTAATAGCCGTAGCTAAGATTTCTCCCAAAGGAGATGATAGGCTTATTTCATCTAAAGATTGTTTTTTTATCGTACCTTGCTGAATCATCGAAAAAACTTCCTTGCTTAAATTCTTAGGTGCAATAGAAGATGATCTTAATGACCAAGCTCTCTCCAGTATAATTGCTAGCCCATAAACTGAAGTGATAATTAAAAGCCATACAGGCCAACCAGCCGCTTCAATAATTTCCCACACTTTAAATATCTCCTACTAATTTTGTACAAATTATACTATTTGAAGAATAATTTTCCTTCATTTAAATGGCAAATTTTATCCATCTTTGATGCAATTTCAACATCATGCGTTACTAGCACTATAGCTGTTTTTGTCTCCTTTGCAACTTCTAGAAACATTTCAAATACTAGGTTTGCATTCTTATAATCTAAATTGCCTGTTGGTTCATCTGCAAGAATGATAGACGGCCTGTGTATAAGCGCTCTAGCGATTGCAACTCTCTGTCTTTCCCCTCCAGATAATTCATGTGGCATATGATTAATTCTATTTTTTAAGCCCAATTTATCCAACAGCTTCAAGCCTTCATCACTAATATTCTCTATTTTTTGTCTTCTGACCAATAATGGTAAAAGTGCATTTTCTAATGCGGAAAAATCAGGCAGTAAATGATGAAACTGATATATGAAACCATAATGCATATTTCTAAATTTTGATAACTCTGTTTGGTTTGAGTAATCAAAGGAAATATCATTTAGAGAAACTTGTCCCTTGGATGGCCTATCAAGACCAGCCATTAAATTAAGCAAAGTAGATTTTCCTGAGCCTGATACACCTGTGACTGCAATATGTATACCCTTATTAATCTCTAAATTTAGATTTGAAAAAATTGGAACATCTAAACCCTCATAGGTTTTTGATACATTGTTTAGCTTTAAAGAAAAATTATTCATACTTTAAGGCCATCGCCGGATCCATTTTTGATGCTTTATAACTTGGATAAATGGTGGCTATAAATGATAAAAACATACCCATTAACCCTATTGACAGAACATCACTCATCAAAAGTTTTGAGGGAATTTTAGAAATATAATAAATATCTTTCGGAAGAAACTGAACGGAGAAGAGCCCTTCTATAAAAGGCACAATCGTATCAATATTAATAGCAATGGTGATACCTAAAATCATACCAAGTAATGTTCCCAAAATACCAATCATTACGCCCTGAATTATAAATATAAACATAATACTTTTTGGGGTGGCGCCAATTGTTCTTAATATGGCAATATCAGATCTTTTTTCAGTCACCCCCATCACTAATGTAGAGACAATATTAAAGGCTGCTACGGCAATAATAAGTGTCAGTATGATAAACATTACTTTTTTTTCCATTTGAATAGCAGCAAATAAATTTGCATGTTTTTTGGTCCAATCAAATATAAAAATATCTGGCTGATCTTGGTAAAGTAATTCAAGATTATTAACGGTATCTTGTGTTTTTGATAGATCTGATAATTTCACCTTAAGGCCAGATACTAAATCATCTAACTGAAAAAGATTTTGAGCATCATTCATATGGATAATGACTAAGCTTGAATCATACTCATACATTCCAGCATCAAAAATACCACTCAAGGTAAATTGTTTTATTCTAGGAAGTGCTCCAAGAGCAGAAAAATTTGCTTGTGAGGAAATTAAAGCAACTTTATCTCCAACCTTAAGATTAAAATAGCGAGCTAGATCGATACCAAGCAAAAGTTCATAGCTACCAGGATTTAAAGTATATTTTCCCCTAATAATTTTTTTATGGATATCACTAACATGAGTCTCAAGATTGGGGTCAATTCCCCTTACAATAACCCCTCTATTAAATCTACCTTTTGCAATCATTGACTGATTATGTGTAAAAGGGGCTAAAGAACTCACATTGTTTTGTTTTTGAATAAGCTCTTTATTATTTTTCCAATCTCTCAAAAGATAACTTGATCCAGTTACTTCAATATCAGAGGCAACACTTAAAATCTTATTTTTTAACTCACTTTGAAAACCGTTCATCACTGAAAGAACGATAATTAACGCCATCACCCCAAGTGTAATTCCAATAATGCTGGTTAAAGAGATAAAAGAAATGAAATTATTTTTATTTTTGAGACGAATATAACGACTTGCAATCCATAACTCAAAAAAATTAGAAAAATTAACTTTTTTTATCATTTATATATCAACGCTATAGCAGGCATTCTGCTAGAATTATGGCATGTTTACGGGAATAATAGAAACAATTGGTACCATTGAACGAGTAGATGTAGAGTCTAATAATGCAAAACTTTTTCTTAATTTTGATCAAAAATTTTTTAAAGATCTTGTTCTTGGAGAAAGTATTGCGATTAACGGTATTTGCCTTACATTAGAGTCATTTGATCATGATGTTCTTCAATTTCATCTTTCAGCAGAAACCCTAAGCAAGGTTGCGCCCTTTAAAAAAAATCAAAAGGTTAATTTAGAAAGATCATTAAAATTAGGAGATCGACTTTCAGGACATTTTGTCTTTGGTCATGTTGATGGTATCGCGAAAATTAAAAATATAACCAAACAAAATGATTGTGAAATTTGGGAGATTGAAACATCAAAGGATCTTATGAAATTTTTTGCTCATAAGGGTTCCGTATCTTTAAATGGGGTCAGCCTTACCATTAATAGTAAAAATGATTCATCATTCACTATTCACCTTATTCCTCATACAATTAAGCATACTGCATTCCAATTTAACAAGATTAAAGATGATATAAATATTGAAATTGACATGCTTGCAAGATATGTTGACACAGCTCTATCAAAAAAATGAACTCAATTGAAGAAATTTTAAAAGATTTAAAGTTAGGAAGAATGGTAATCCTGGTTGATGACGAGGACAGAGAAAATGAGGGTGATCTGTTAGTCGCCTCTGAATTCATCACTCCAGAACATATTAACTTTATGTCAAAATTTGGCCGTGGTTTGATATGTTTAACCTTAAATGAAAAAAAATGTAAATCACTCAACCTACCCTTGATGGTTCAAAAAAACGAGGCCAAACTTGGAACAAATTTTACAGTATCCATTGACGCGGCCAAGGGTATTTCGACAGGTATCTCTGCTAGTGACCGAGCAAAAACCATAAAAGCTGCAATTAAAAAAAATGCCTCGGAAAAAAATATAGTGCGGCCTGGACATATTTTTCCGCTCATTGCTCATCCTGGAGGGGTGCTTTACAGGGCAGGTCATACAGAAGCAGGTTGTGATCTTGCCTCTTTAGCTGGCCTTGAACCATCATCTGTTATTTGTGAAATTCTAAATGACGATGGAAATATGGCTAGACTTCATGATCTTCAAGAAATAGCAAAAAAACATGATTTAAAAATTGGAAGCATTGCTGACTTGATCGAATATAGAAGTAGAAGGGAAAAATTGATAAATAAAATTGAGCAGAAAAAAATTCAAACCAGCTATGGTGAGATGAATCTTATTCTCTACACAGATATTTTAAGTCAAAACACGCACCTAGCTCTTGTCAAAGGACGCATCAATAAAAAAGATAATGTTCTTGTTAGGGTACATGAACCATTATCTATATTAGATTTTCTATCAAATCAAACCAATCACTCTTGGTCCCCGCTTGAATCAATGAACCTCATTGAAAAAGAAGAAAAAGGGGTCATTCTTTTTTTAAATTACAACGAGTCTCAGTCCAAATTAAAAAATAAATTGGCAACAAAAAAAAATAAAAATAAACAAGATGAATTAAGGAATTATGGTATTGGTTCTCAAATTCTTGTAGATATTGGGATTACCAAAATGAGACTACTGGCCTCACCCCGTAAAATGCCAAGTATGACAGGGTACGGACTGCAAGTTACTGAATTTATTGATAATAACTAGAAAACATATCATGACCATGGTATGATTCGATTTGTTGAAAAATTATTCAAAATATCTTTTACATACGCTCAAACGAGCCAGTGTTACTTCTTTTCAAATTAAATTCATTTTTATCCAAAGGGTCTTATTTTATGGATCAAAATAAAACTGGAAACATTATTTCCTTTGATTTTGGTGAAAAAAGAATCGGAGTAGCAATCGGGAATATTACAACCCAAATCTCTCATCCTCTTCATACGATCGAGACCGAAAAAAATTCTGAAAGATTTAAGACTATTGAAGGTTTGCTCAATGACTGGAAACCAGTCAAGGCTGTCGTTGGTTTACCTCTTAATGACGATGGTTCAGAGAGCAAACTAACCCAATTAGCAAAAAAATTTACTAATAAGATTAAAAATAAATACAATCTTGAGGTTATAAACGTAGATGAAAGGTATTCATCGAAAGAGGCAAAGCAAAGAATAACTGAAGATGGACTATCAAGAAAAGATAAGGGTCGTATAGATCAAATTGCAGCAATGATTATATTAGAATCTTATTTTGAGCAAAAAAAATGAAGCTTCCTGATCCAGAACAGTTAATTGAAAAACTCTACCATGAGATAGAAAAAACCATAGACTCTGACTCTAGACTCATCGGGATTCCAGCTGGTGGTCATTTAATTATTAACAAAATTATTAAAAAATTAAGTTTTAATGTGCCTTATGGTCTCATTGATGGTTCTTTCTACCGTGATGATCTTGATATTTCTGGTGTTAAATTAAAAGAAAAGACAACCAATATAAATTTTGATGTCGAAAATAAAAAAATTATTTTAATTGATGATGTTTTTTATACAGGCAGAACAACAAGAGCTACGATCAATGAGATTTTTGATTATGGTCGCCCAAAAGAAATAAAACTCTATGTTTTGATTGATAGAAATCAAAATGAGCTTCCTATCAAACCAACATTTTCAGCCTATGAAGCAAACCAATTAGAAAATAGTTATATTAATCTTGAGGAAAATAATGGGAAGCTTGAATTTAGGGTTATTAAACATGACTAAATTAAACCATTTAATTTCATTGTCCGGCCTCGATAGAAAAACAATACATAATATTTTTGATTTGGCTGAATCATTTTTAAAGGTAAATGCTAGGGATGTTAAAAAAGTACCTTTGCTGAGAGGTCGAACAGTCTGCAATCTTTTTTTTGAAAATAGCACACGTACTCGTACGACCTTTGAAATTGCTGCTAAAAGACTTTCGGCTGATGTAATAAATTTAGATATCTCTACCTCTTCTCAGTCCAAGGGTGAGTCAATATTAGATACCGTTAATAATTTAATAGCTATGGGAGCAGATATTTTTGTGATTCGCCATTCAACCCCAGGCATTCCTGAGATGATTTCAAAAAATGTACCCAAATATATCCATATCATCAATGGGGGTGATGGTAATCATGCTCACCCAACACAAGGCCTCCTTGATGCCTTTACGATAAGAAAATTTAAAAAACACTTTGATAAAATCAAAGTAGCTATTGTTGGTGATATAAAGCACTCAAGAGTTGCTCGATCAGAAATTAATGCTTTATCTATTTTGGGTACTCAGGAGATACGTGTTATTGGGCCAGATATCCTAATGCCTGATAACTTGGAAGAGTTAAACCTAAAAAAATTTAATTTAATGGCAGAGGGTTTAAAAGATGTAGATGTCATCATGATGTTAAGGCTGCAAAAGGAAAGAATGGAAAGTGGCGACGTTCCTTCAGAAGAGGAATATTTCAATCATTATGGTCTTAAAAAAGAACACCTTAAAATTGCCAAGTCTGATGCAATTATTATGCATCCAGGTCCGATGAATAGAGGTGTAGAAATAGAATCAGAAGTTGCAGACTGCAATCAATCCGTTATTTTGTCACAAGTTAAATATGGCATAGCCATTAGAATGGCGGTTATGACCATTTTAATCGGCAAAAAAACATGAAAATAAAATATAAATTCGATATAATGTGCCTCTTTTTATTTAAAAGGTAATTACGGGGATAAAAATGCTTGAAAAACTCATTAATGCTTTATTTGGACGTCCGCTAGAGGAAAAAAAGCCAGCGGCTAAGAAACCTGCTGCAAAGAAAAAGCCAGCGGCTAAGAAACCTGCTGCAAAGAAAAAGCCAGCGGCTAAGAAACCTGCTGCA
>Ga0255772_10002778_pt1 | contig 17004 bp, 26 predicted proteins | sample 071ome_34_FD_179970 | JGI IMG/M metagenome (GOLD analysis project Ga0255772, IMG submission 179970) | Coastal salt marsh microbial communities from the Groves Creek Marsh, Skidaway Island, Georgia - 071411BT metaG (version 2) | ecosystem: Environmental > Aquatic > Marine > Intertidal zone >...
AGCAGATGCACATGATATGCTCAAAGGAGAACTAGGCGACTTGGGTGTTGTTCACGGTGATACGGAAAGCCAAGAAGCACACAATATGCTAGAAAAAGAATTAATTCGTATCATGAACTATTTTGACTACGGCAGAAAAACAGACGAAGGATATTCCCCAGGTGACGAAAATGAAGAGGGCATGGTAAGTAATTGCTGTGGCGCTCCTATTATGGATGTTTATGATGGACACGGCAGATGCAGTGATTGTAAAGAAATGGCAAGTGCAGTTAGCGAAGGTGAAAGCAATCCTTATATTGTAGTGCATGCCAAAAAAGGTAAACTAGAAATACATGCTGACACCAGCTATGAAGCAGCAAAAAAAGCTGCAAAAAAATGGGGTTTAAAAAGCACAGCAGGCATCGACGCACATTTAGCTATAAACGAATTAGATAAGATTGGTTCTTTAGATGAAGGCAAGTACGGCAAGAAGAAGAAAAAGAAGAAAAAATATAACGAAGATGACACTGATTCAGGATATGGTTGGGACGATGCTGCTATTGCGGCAGGCGCCTTAGGTTCTGCATATGTTACGGGTAAAAGAGCAAACAGAACTCCAAAGCCACTTACACCTTATCAACAGTTGAAAAAAGACCAGAAGGCTGCAAGACAAGCACAAAAGCAACTGGATAGACAAAATCAAAAACTAGCCAAGAACAACATGAGCGTAGCACAAAGTAACGACAAGATCGTTCGATTGAAACAAAAGTATCCTAATTTAGGAAACCAAAACATCAAAGCTGTGCCAGATACAAAACTACAAAAAGCAGCCAAATTTGGAAAAGCAGCAGGTAAATTTGCACTTAAAAAAATAGCATGGCCAATAGCACTTGGTTATGCAGCCAACTCTGCGTATAAGGGTTATCATTCAGATCCCAATGCTAGCCTTGCAAAAAAAGTGAAAAATGCAGGAGTTCAGGCAGTAGATGATTACACAGGTGGAGCTGTAGGGTATGTTTATGATAAAATGTTTGGAGAAGCTACTAAATCACTACAAGAACAAGGATTTACTGTGCAAGATCTTCAAGAAAAAGTAGATCAATTTATTCTAGTAAAAGAAAATGTTGATACACTGAGAAAAATTGTAGCTGATAAGAGTGTAATGCCAGTTAAGTTCGAAGATGGCACTATGAAAGTAGACATGACCACAGCTAGTATTTTCTTACAAGCATTCGACAAAATGCGTGAAGACAATCAAGCCAAAGTAGCTGAAATGATGAGAACCAAAAAAGGATTCCTAAGGGTAATGGATATTATCTACGGAGCAATGAAATGAGACTGGATGAGCTCAAATCAACACCTTTAACTGAAGAACAATTTGATGAAGCAGCAGGCAAAAAAGACGCTTGCTATTACAAAGTTAAAAGTCGTTACAAGGTATGGCCCAGTGCATATGCAAGTGGCGCACTGGTAAAGTGTCGTAAAGTAGGTGCTAAGAACTGGGGCAACAAGAGTAAAAAGTAATGCTTATTGAAGAAATTATATCAGAAGACCATGATCCATTTTCTGAAATAGACAATGATACTATGAGAGACCTAGCTGGAATACGTGCAGCACTTATGCCAATATCTACTGAAGACTGGGTACCAATATTAAAAGACAAACTACAAAAGTCTGGTTATGTTTATGACAAATCACAAAAGAAGTTTTTAAGGCAGGAAAACGTAGATGAAGACCTACGTGCTTGGTTTGGCAAAGGTAAAAAAGGCGGTGCTGGCGGAGGTGGCTGGGATCGTTACAATACCAAAGGCGAGCGTATTGGTAAATGTGGTGATTCAAAGCCTGGAGAAGGCAAGCCCAAGTGTTTAAGCAAAAGTGCAGCCGCTAAATTACGCAATGCAGATAAAAATAAAGACGGTAAAAAAGACGGCAAAGCAGGAATTGCTAATGCTGTTAAACGTAAAAAATCAAATGATCCAAATAGAAATAGACGTGGCAAAGCCAAAAACGTAAAAAACTAGGAGTACATTATGAGTTGCAAATGTCAAAACTGCCACTGTGAAAGTCACTGTGGTGAAGAATGTCCTACATGCCGTAACGATGTATGTCATAAATGCGAATGCGAAAAGTGTGCAGAACGACCTATCAAGCAAGAATGGGCGTGGCAAGACAGCGGAATTGAATTAGGATTTTAGATGACCGAAGAAGAGGTTTGGAAAAGTATTGACCCAGACGACATTTGGTTACTTGACAAACTTATCCTTAGTCGTAAACTTGGTTACGAGTGTGGCCCAACCGGAACTTCAGTTAATTATCCAGGATCATATATAGTTAGACCATGTATTAATGCATTTGGTCTTGGGCTAGGATCTCAAATAACATTTATAGATAATGAAACAGACCATTTGCCACCAGGCCATTTTTGGTGTGAAATATTTCAAGGCAGGCATCTTAGTGTAGATTATCACAAAGGGTTACAGGTGTTATGTGTACAAGGATTTAAAGAAACCAATACGCTAACAAAATGGGATCGTTGGACTAGAACCAAAGACTATGTTCCTCGTCCAGATATTATAAAACCATTTTTAGAAAAATATGAATGGGTTAATTGTGAATTTATTGGTGATAAATTAATAGAAGTACATCTAAGACCAAACCCAGACTTTCCTGGTAACAGACAAGAATATATACCAGTATGGGATGGCATGCATGAAATGCCACCTAAAGGATATGAATATATAGAAGATCCAGACTTAAATGGCAGAATTGGCGCTTGGATCAAATAAATAGAGATAGCAATACATAAAACAAGGATTTGTAAAATGGCAGTAGAAGATTTTGAATTTGAGTTTACCGAAGAAATGGCAATAGAGTTGTTGAGAGGTAATGAAGAAGCAGAGGACTGGTATGACGCCATGTGCGAAATTCTTCCTCTTTGGGAGATTGAAACTCCAGAGCGTGTAGCAATGTTTATCGCACAATGTGGACACGAATCAAATAACTTTAAAGTGCTAAGTGAAAACTTAAATTACAGTGCAAAGGCACTAAATGCTATATTCCCAAAATATTTTGAAAGAGCAGGTAGAGATGCGCAAGATTATCACAGACAACCTAGAAAAATTGCGAACGTTATTTACGCAAATAGAATGGACAACGGTGACACCGAGTCTGGTGATGGTTGGAGATTTAGGGGCGGTGGCATACTACAACTTACAGGCAGATACAATTATACAAAATTCGGATCAGAAGTAGAAATGTCACCAGAAGACGCAGTAGATTATGTGCGTACCAAAAAAGGTGCGTTAGATAGTGCTTGCTGGTTCTGGGATACAAATGACATTAACAAATATGCAGATGCACGTGATGTTAAAGGTGCTACTAAACGTATCAACGGTGGCTACATCGGATTAGAAGATAGACAAAAACACTATCATCATGCAATGGAAGTGCTAGGCGGACATTGGGAGCCAAGCAAAATTGTATATGAAACAGTACGACTAGGTTCACGTGGTCCAACAGTACGAGCAGTACAAGAAGAATTAGAGATTGGTGCGGACGGAATATTTGGACGTGGCACTGAAGCCCATGTCAAGGCTTGGCAGGAAGAAAACGGACTTACACCAGATGGTATCATGGGTCCAAAAAGTTTAGCAATGCTATTTGGAGAGGATTGATATGGATATAGATCATTATGTAATGAAGTATAAAGAACACGAAGAAGCAAGAACTTCAACTAATGATCGAAACAAATATTGGAGAGAGTACAATGAATTGGTTAAAAAACAGACTAAGAGAAAGAACCAGCTGGGATGGAGCGATGCTGATAGCGGTTGGTTTAGTGATGCTAATGGCACCAGTTGATCTGGTTGCATGGGCAGCAATTGCATGGGGTGCATGGACTATTTGGAAAGCTGAATAGTATGTGGGATATGATACAAAACATGGCGAGTGATCGTACATGGATTTACACAAGTATTGCTGGTAGTATTGCAGGTGCAATGGTATTAGCATACTTGAGTACTACAAGACTAGGCTTATGGGGTTATGCTAAGTTTGACCGTATGGTAGATTACTTGGTAGAACGATGGGGCTTAACATGGCTTGAACAGCCAGAGGATTCTTGGAGAAAGAAGTATCCTAAAATTACAGCAAAAATAGACAGCATTGAAAAGCGTCTAGAAGAATTAGAAAAGCGTTGACAAAACGCTTTTTTTATCTTATATTCATAACAATATAACTAACACAAAAGGAGTAGCATATGCCTACACGTTCTTTCAGTGACAGCGAAGTCACGAAACTTAAACAAATTATTAACGAAGGTATTCAAGTAACAGCAGAACTAGAAACACTAAAAGGTGGTCTAAGCGACACTGTAAAAGCAGTAGCGGAAGAACTAGACATGAAACCTGCAACCATTAACAAAGCTATCCGTATTGCTTACAAGCAAGAATTTACTAAAGTAGCAGAAGGGTTCAATGAACTAGAAGAAGTACTTGCTGCGGTAGGAAAGGATCACTAATGCTAGACCTCGAAGTTATTGAGGTACAACATTATACTGACAAACTTTTTAGAATTAGAACAGAACGACCTCGAAGTTATAGATTTACTGCGGGAGAGTTTGTTATGATTGGTTTGGACGATGCCCCGAATAGAGCATACAGTGTTACTAGTGGTCCATATGATGACTACTTGGAGTTTTACAGTATCAAAGTACAAGATGGGCCACTTACGAGTAAACTACAACACATACAAGTAGGTGATACTATTAAAGTAGGTGAAAAGCCAACAGGTACACTGATACTTGCAAACTTAGAACTAGGCGGACATCTAGTAATGATGGCTAGTGGTACTGGCATTGCTCCGTTTATTAGCTTATTACGTGAACCAGAAACATATGACTTATTTGAGAACATTACTGTAACATGGACTACTAGGCTACATGCTGAACAGGATTGTTACCGAGACTTCTTGAATGAAATGCCAATTGAATATATCAGCACAGTTACACAAGAGCCTGCTGAACTACACGGACGTATTCAAAAGTTTATGGCTGATGGAACTGTAAAGATTGACAATCCTGAATACCAACGTATAATGTTATGTGGAAGTATGGACTTTAATAACGATTTAAAAGATCACTTTACTGCACTAGGGTTCAGTGAAGGCAACAAAAAGACACAAGGTACCTTTGTGCAAGAGAAAGCATTTGTTAGCTAATGTATGTAGACGCTCATTATGACAGAGACAAAGATATTATACACGTAGCAGAACGTACTAATGGACGCAGGGAATATCGTGAATATCCTGCACGTTATACATTCTACTACAAGGATAATCGTGGAAAGTATGAGAGTATTTTTGGCGATAAACTTTCACGATTTACTACTACTAATAGTAGAGCGTTTAAGAAAGAAAAAAAGCTGTATGCTGGACAACGGCTTTTTGAAAGCGACATCAATCCAGTATTTCGATGTCTTGCTGACAATTACTTGGGTATTGAACCGCCAACATTGAATACTGCATTTTTCGATATTGAGGTTGACTTTGATAAAGATTTAGGATTTGCTGATCCCAGTGATCCATTTAATCCTGTAACTGCAATTGCAGTACACTTAAATTGGCTGGGCCGAACTATATGTCTTGCATGTAAACCGAATACATTAACTCGTGAAACTGCAAAAGAAATTTGTGATAAGTTTCCTGACACATTGCTAATGGACAATGAGCGTGAACTACTACAAACGTTCTTGGATTTGATTGATGATGCTGATGTAATGACTGGCTGGAACAGTGAAGGCTTCGACATTCCGTATATGGTTAACCGTGTAGCACGAGTATTAGGAAAAGAACACACTAGACGCTTTTGTCTTTGGAATCAGTATCCTAAACGACGTGAGTTTGAAAGATACGGAAAAGCACAAGAAACATTCGATACTATTGGACGTTTACATTTGGACTACATGCAACTGTACATCAAGTACACGTATCATGAAATGCACAGCTATAGTTTGGATGCAATTGGTGAATATGAACTTGCCGAGCGTAAAGTAGATTACCAAGGCACATTGGATCAGTTGTATAACAATGACTTTTATACATTTATTGACTATAACAGACAAGATGTTGAACTCCTAGTTAAACTAGACAAAAAACTTCAATTTATTGACTTGGCAAACGTTATTGCACACGATAATACAGTTCTTGTACAAACAACTATGGGTGCGGTTGCTGTTACAGACCAAGCAATTGTAAATGAAGCTCATCGTCGTGGTATGATGGTTCCAGACAAGGAACATGACAAAGTACAAAAACATTATCCTAAAAGTGTAGCAGCCGCTGGTGCTTATGTTGCAACTCCTAAAGTAGGATATCACGAATGGATCGGTAGTATGGACTTGAACAGTCTGTATCCAAGTATTTTGCGAAGTTTAAATTTGAGCACTGAAACTATTGTAGGACAAATACGTCACACACTAACTGTACCAATGCTAGACGATTTTAAATGGGAACCGGCACGTGCATGGGAAGGTAAGTTTGCTGCACCAGAATATGAATTAGTAATGAGTCGTGACAACCAAACACTATTGTATATTGATTTTGAAAATGGTGAAGAGTTGCCAGCAACTGGTGAACAGATTTATCAAATTATCTTTGAAAGTGGACAGCCATGGGTGTTAACTAGTAATGGTACTATCGTTAATCAAGAGAAAAAGGGAGTTATTCCTGGGTTGTTAGAACGTTGGTATGCTGAACGTAAAGATCTACAAAAGAATGCTAAAGAAAGCAAAGGCGTTGATGATGAAAAGTTTGCATATTGGGATAAACGTCAGCTAGTTAAAAAGATTAACTTGAACTCACTATATGGTGCGCTACTAAATCCTGGCAGTAGATTCAACGATCCACGTATGGGTCAAAGTACAACACTAACAGGACGTACTATTGCTAGACACATGGGAGCAAAAGTAAACGAACTATTTACTGGAATTTACGACCATATAGGCCCTGCAATTATATACGGTGATACTGATTCAGTTTACTTTAGCGCATATCCTGTGTTTAAAGAACAAATTGAATCTGGTGAAATCGATTGGAATAAAGACACTGTTACTGAGATTTATGATCAAGTATGTGAACAAGCCAACGAAACATTTCCTGAATATATGGCAAAATCACACAATGTTTTAAATAAAACACAAGGTGAAATTATTGCAGCAGGTCGTGAAGTTTGTGCAAGTGCAGGAATTTTCATTAAGAAAAAACGCTATGCAATTCTTGTATATGATTTAGAAGGTTACCGAGAAGATCAAAATGGTAAACCAGGCAAAGTTAAAGCCATGGGATTAGATCTTAAACGTTCAGATACTCCGGCATTTATGCAAGACTTTCTAAATGAGCTACTTCTTAAAACACTAACTGGTAGTAAAGACGACGAACTTATTGAACGTATTATTGAATTTCGTAGAGAATTCCGTGATATGGATCCGTGGGAAATTGGAACACCAAAACGTGTTAACAAGCTAACTTACTATTCTGGTTTAGAATGGGACAAAAAGAATGGTGAAACTGTTTATAAAGGTAAAGCGAATATGCCAGGGCATGTTCGAGCAGCAATCAATTATAACAGATTACGAAACCTAAATAATGATAAGTTTAGTATAGAAATTGTTGATGGCATGAAAACTATTGTGTGTAAACTTAAACCTAATCCAATGGGCTTTACTAGTATTGGTTATCCAACAGATGAGGGAAGACTTCCTGAATGGTTTAAAGAATTACCTTTTGATACTGATACAATGGAAGAAAGTATCATTACTAAAAAGATTGAAAACCTATTGGGTGTACTTGACATTGATTTAAGTAAGGCAGAGGACAAGACTACTTTCGAGAGCTTGTTTGACTTCGGATGAGAATTATTGCAGGACCTTGTCAACACGAAAGTCTAGGACAGAGTGTAGAAATTGCTAAAGAGTGTAAACGTGTATGTGACAAATATGGCATCGACTACTACTTTAAAGCTAGTTACGACAAAGCAAATCGAACAAGTGCTAGTGGGAAACGTGGTGTAGGGCTTGCTCCTACAATGTATGACTTCAAAGCACTAAAAGAAACACTAGGTGTTAAAATTCTTACTGATGTGCATACTGTAGATCAAGTTGGCTTACTAATGCATTATAACGTAGTTGATGTACTACAGATTCCTGCATTCCTGTGTCGTCAAACAGATTTAATTCGTGCAGCCTGTGCTACAGATAAGATTGTAAATATCAAAAAAGGACAGTTTCTTGCACCGTGGGACGTAAAAGGTATCCTTTCAAAAACAGAAGGTGCTAAAGAAGTATGGATTACAGAAAGGGGAACTAGTTTTGGATATAACACACTTGTTGTTGATTACGCTGGGATTGACTGGATGCTTGATAATCTTTCTGTTCCTATCGTGCTGGATTGTACTCACTCTGCCCAAAAACCCGGAGGACAAGGGAATAGCAGCGGCGGCAATCGTGATCTTGTGCCTGGGTTCGCTCGTAGCGGGTCTGCTTTGGGGATTTCAAATTTCTTCCTCGAAGTACACGAACTGCCTGATAACGCACCATCAGACGGTCCGAATATGCTTCGACTAGAAGACTTCGAGGAGGTGGTACGTGACATCGTCAGCTATTCTTATACCCGCTAGATACGAAAGTACACGCTTTCCAGGAAAACCTTTGGCTGAGTTAGATGGTATCCCTATGGTTGTTAGGGTTTATAATGAATGTAAAAAATCTGGATTACCTGTTTTTGTACTAACAGATGATATACGGATATTTAACTTATTCGGGCCTAGAGCATGTTGGATTGATCAAGAGAACGAATATGCCAATGGTACTGAACGGTGCGCAGGCACAATTAATAATGATATGTTTACCAAGTATTTTGGGCATTATGACCAGTTTATTAATGTACAAGTAGATATGCCAGATGTTACAGTCGAGATGATTGAAAAAACAGAATGGCATTTAAAGCACTACAATGTGACAACTTTGTTTACTACACTGCCAAAGGAAAAACAAAACGATCCAAACACAGTTAAAATGATACGTGCAGGAGATCGTGCACTATGGTTTGGACGTGGCATGACAGGCTACGGAGAATGGCACTTAGGAATATATGGATATAAGCGTAATGCACTACAAATGTATTCAACACTATCTGTTGAACAAGAAGAAGAAGTTGAAAAACTTGAGCAGTTGCGCTGGTTAAAAGCAGGATGGGATATAGGGTGTTTACATACCAATTTTAATGGTATCGAAATTAACACACCAGAGGATGCAAAATTGTGGAATGATACCAACTAAAGAAATTATATGGCACTTTGTGTGTGACTATTGCAGCGGCTGGTGGAGCATTGCAAGTAGTGATAACTGGACACCAAAAAAATTACATTGTCCACATTGTGGCAAGGAGAATAAAGATGCAACGTAGATTAGATTTACACGGTTTTCATATACACGAAGCATGGAAAAAGGTTGACAGATTTATTTCCAAGTGCTACTATGATAATTATAAATCTTGTGAAATTATTTGTGGGCAAGGATTAATAAAAAATGAAATTGAAACTTGGTTACATCTTAATAGTTATGTGCGAGAATACAAATTAAGCCGCACACAAGGAAGTTACAATATAAAACTTAAGAAGAGGAATACTAAATGAGAGACTATCTTCTCGACATCGTAAAACACACACGTGGTGTTGGTAATATCGATGCAGTAAAAGTAACAGATGGTACAACTGTTGAAGCTAAAGACGATGACAACAAAGTTATTGTTAAAGCTACATACAAAAGTGCTAGTTCTGAACTAAACGGCACACTTGGTTTGCCTAACTTGGATAAACTAAATGTTATCCTTAATATTCCAGAGTATATGGAAGATGCAAAAATCACAGTAGAAAAGCGTGAACGCAATGGAGAAGAAGTGCCGTTTAGTATGCACTTTGAAAACAAAGGCGGCGATTTTAAAAATGATTTTCGCTTTATGAGTAAAGAGCTTGTATCACAACGTATTCCAGAAGTACGTTTTAAAGGTGCAACTTGGAATGTAGAATTTGAACCACACAGTGCAAGCACACAGCGTTTTAAGTTTCAATCACAAGCAAACAGTGAAGAAAGTGTCTTTATTGCAAAAACTGAAGAAGGAAATCTAAAGTTTTATTTTGGTGATGATAGTGGACATACTGGTAACTTTGTTTTTCAAACAGCAGTTGGCGGTGAGCTAAAGCAAAGTTGGAAGTATCCCATTGCAGAAGTAATGAGTGTGCTTAACCTAAATGGTGACAAAAAGATGAAATTCAGTGACATGGGCGCATTACAAATTGATGTCGACAATGGTGTTGCTGTTTATGAATATATTTTTCCTGCACAGAGTTAACTATGCGAATAGGGTTCACAGCAAGTGTTTTTGATTTACTTCACGCAGGACATATTATGATGTTACGTGAAGCTAGGGAACAATGTGAGTATTTAATAGTAGGATTACAGACTGATCCTAGTATTGATAGGCCGGGAGATAAGAATAGACCGGTACAAAGTTTAGTTGAGCGATATGCACAGCTAAGTGCTGTTTCATACGTAGATGAAATTATACCTTACGAAACAGAAGAAGATTTGAAAGATATACTTCAAATGTATCATATTGATGTTAGAATACTAGGAGAAGAATATCGTGAAAAAGAATTTACTGGCAAAGACATTTGTCGTAAACGTGGTATTGACTTTTACTTTAATAAAAGAGATCATAAATTCAGTACCAGTGATTTAAGAGAACGAGTTAAAAATGCCCCGTCAAAAGACACAACTGTTAAAAAGTTTGGAAAAGAAGCATAGACTTCTTGACAATGAAATAGAACAGTTGTATAAACATACTAATGCAGAACTAAGTGTTAAAAAACTTAAGAAGCAAAAACTTAAACTTAAAGAGCAAATCGAAGCCATTAAAAAGGAGTTAGATGATGGTTAAAAAAATCCGTGTAATCGAAGAACCAACTGTAGACGAGATTACTGAAGAAGAGTTTCGTAAAAACATTATGGAGATTGCAAAATCTGCAGATTGGAAACTTTGGGAACTGTTGCAAACAATGCAACGCTTAGAGAAAAAACTTAGCGTTATTGATCCTGATGCAGATGATGACGATTAATGCAAGAACGTTATTACGAGTATATGCTTCGGCGTATGCGTGAGGAAGATAGCAAAATGAATAAAACAAAAACAAATATTTGGGTTACGTTTAGTAAAGAAGGATTACACAAGTATCCTGCAGCGTTAGATGATCCCAATCTTGCAACAGGTGACGAATATGACGTTAGCTTTTTAGGCTATATTCATCGTCACATGTTTCACTTTAAAGTTGAGATTGAAGTGTTCCACGACGATCGAGACATTGAATTTATCCAGTTTAAACGCTGGTTAGAAAAACTTTATGCAGAAAATACTCTGCAACTTGACTTTAAATCCTGTGAGATGATTTGTGATGATCTTGCAGATGCTATTAACAACAAATATCCTGGTCGCAAAATGACAATCACTGTAAGCGAGGATAATGAAAATGGAGCAACGTGTAGCTATGAATAATGTAGCAACTGATATTCGTGAAGTCCGCCAGGGGCGGGCAAGCATTAACGACATCAAATGGGATCTTATTAAGATTATTGAACCATATGATGGTATTCTTTCAACCAATGAAGGCAGCAAAAATATTGTCTTACGGTTGTTTAATTCATACTTGAGTGATCTACGTTATTGTGGATTGATTAAGGAATTTAATACTGTTGCAACGATTCGTGAAAGCGCAATCACATATGATGTTTCAGTTAAACTAAGTGAAGACCGTAGTATGAAAAAGCTCAAAATTCATGTAGGTGTATATCAGGCAAAAGCGGCGTAGTGCTCTTTTAAGGAAAACTATGACAGCAACTAAAATAAATCTAACAGAACGTAACAAAGACTATTCAGTATTCCTGCCTAGTATTAGTACGTTTTACAATAACTACATTGCAAAGCAAAGGAACAATCCTGAGCATGTAGTAAAAGAACGTGTTCCTATAGGCTTTGAAAATGGTATTGAGGGCATGAACTTCCTCAACACAGAGCAAGCATACTTTCCATATAAATGGGGGTTGTATAGTGCAGGACATGCACAACTTAATCTAGACAAAGCAGATAAAGATGATGCAATGATACAACAGCGTGATCGAAAAGATACGTTTATGTTGTGTGATAGTGGCGGCTTCCAAATTATTAAAGGTGTTATCCAATGTGATTGGGCTAACTTTAAAACTGATGACAGTTTACGTCAAAAGATTTTAAATTGGCTAGAACATACTGGAGACTATTCAATGATCCTGGATATTCCAACACTAGCAGCAGATCCTACATTTACTGAGCGTACTGGTATCACTAGTTTTAATCAGTGTCTAGAGTTTACAGACTTTAACGTAGAGTGGTTTAAGCGCAATCGTAAGTATCAAACAAAGTACTTAAATGTTATGCAGGGCCGTAACTGGGCAGAAGCAGAATACTGGTACGAAAATATGAAGCATCATGACCTAGAAGGATTTGCGTTTGGTGGTAGTGCTAAAAATGATATTAATATCGTACTACGTACACTAATTAAGATGCGTGATGACAAGCAATTAGAACGTGGGAAACGTGACTTACTTCATTATCTAGGTATTGGACGTCTTGAATGGGCGGCAGCATATACAGCAATTAAACGTGCATTGCGTGAGCATGTAAATGAAGATATTGAAGTAATGTTTGACTGTGCAAGTCCTTTCCTTGCAACTGCTAACGGTACAATGTACACTCAACACGTACATAAGGCTGACCGCTTTGGATATGTAATGGATAAAGCAATGGACGACAAGCGTCTTGCAGGCAGTAAGCAAGCATTTCCATTTGGAAGTCCAATTGGTGAACGTCTAACACTTGGCGACATTTGTCATTACGCACCTGGTATGCTTAACAAAGTTGGTAAAGAAGGCAAAACTAGTTGGGACAGTTTTAGCTATATGCTACTAATGTCGCACAATGTTTATCAGCATATTGAAAGTGTTCAACGTGCAAACGCATTAACTGATATGGTAAATGCAACTGTAGATACAAACTATAAGCAATGGCGTAAACTTAAAGCCAACAGCAAAGATGAGCAGTTTAGTCCATATGTTCCACGTAATGTTATATACATGACACAATTTATTGATCAGCTATTCCGCAGCGAAACGCCAATGACAATGTTGGATGAAGCTGCAGACATGCTTGCTAACTTTAGTGGACAAAAAATTGGACAGACGTCAAGTATGGCAACATTTGGAAACTTGTTTGATGTTGAAGATCCTATTTCACTTGAAACTGATGAAATGACTCAAGAACAAGAAGAAGAAGCAGAAAACTTTCTAGAAACATTGGAGGTATAATGAACCGTGTTGTAGTAGTAAGCGGTGGGTTTGATCCCATACACAGTGGACATATTGCAATGTTTAAAGCAGCCAAGGCATTGGGAGATGTCTTGGTTGTTGCTTTAAATAGTGATGCATGGTTGACACGTAAAAAAGGCAGACCGTTTATGCCTTGGGATGAACGTGCTGGTGTTATTGATGCTATGACAGTTGTTGATGACGTCATTGCATTTAATGATGACGACAATACAGCATGTGATGCATTAGTTCAAACTCTGAACAAATGGCAAGGAAGTGAAGTTATTTTTGCAAATGGCGGCGACCGTGGAAAAGATAACATTCCAGAAATGAGTTTGACAGATCCACGTTTATCATTTATATTCAGTGTAGGTGGTGATGACAAGCGGAATTCAAGCAGTTGGATTCTTAAAGAGTGGAGTCAGCCTACTACGCATCGTGCTTGGGGCAGTTATACAATATTGCATAAAGGTCCTGGATGGCAAGTAAAAGAGCTTGCTTTTGGTACAGACACTCCACTAAGTGATCAACGTCATTTTATTCGTAGCGAACACTGGCATGTTATTGAAGGTAACATCCGTATGGACTTGGAATTTGCTAATGGTGACAAAGAAAGTAAAACATACGGTCCTGGCGATAGTATTGATATTCCAGTGTTAACATGGCACAAAGCATACAATGTAGGGGATGTCACAGCTAAAGTAATTGAAGTTTGGATGGGTGATAAACTCACTGAAGATGATATAGAAAGAAGAGACTAATGAACACTATTTGGATTGTTCCAATTGAACCTATTGATCAGCGTTACACAAAGCAATGGTATGACAATATTCCTGTCATAATTGAAGACGCTATTCAAAAACGTGAACTTGAATACCAAGTTGTAACTGTTGATGGGGAAGATTTTGCTCCAGAACAACGCACAGAAGGTGCGTTCTTAGACTTTGGCGCAACAAACGTCTATAAAGCAACACAAACAGCAGAAGTTAGTAAGTTGTTTAGTAACGGTAAAGTTAAACCAGGTGACAAGTTTTTAGTAACAGATGCTTGGAACTTTATTATTACTCCAATTCGTTACATGAGCGACTTACTAGACATTCCAGTAGAGATACATGGCATTTGGCATGCTGGCGCTTATGATCCTACAGACATTTTAGGTTACAAAATGAGACCTGACTGGCCGCATCATGTAGAAAAGAGTTGGTTCCATTCTTGTGACTATAATTATTATGCAACTGACTTTCATAAAAGTATGTTTTTACGTAACTTGGGCATTCCACAAGGCGATCATGACAAAGCAATACGCAGTGGACAACCACATGAATTAATTGTTAACGATTTACGTAGTCTATCAAGTATACCTAAAGAAAAACGTATTATGTGGCCACATCGTTATAATGCAGATAAACAACCTGAAATTGCTGAAAACCTAACTGAAAATTATAACATGGTTATCACACAAAATATGAATCTCAGTAAGAATGAATACTATCAAACACTAGCAGGTAGTGTTGCTATCTTTAGTTGTGCTCTACATGAAAATCTAGGTATTAGTGTGATGGAAGCTGTACTAACAGGAGCCATTCCCATTGTGCCTGATCGTGCAAGTTACAAAGAAATGTACTTGCCAGAATTTAAATATCCAAGTGAATGGACTGAAGACTATGATGCGTTTTTAAAACATCGTGATGATCTAACAGCGTTTATTGATGAAAAGATTGACAACGCAGAAAAATATATTACAATTGTATCAGAACAGCAACAGATTTTAATTAATAATTATCTAAATAGTACTGTTATGATTAACACTATACTAAAATAAAGGAACTTAGTGCATGAGAAATACTTCCGAAATTCTAAAAGCCCGTTTAGAAGATGCGGGCATACGTTACTGGGCTGGTGATAACATCAGCAAAGTAATGCAAAAAGGTGACAAAGAAGGTCTTATTGAAGAACTTACGCCTAAATTTGAAGCTGTACTTGACAGTTTAGTTATTGACCGACACACAGATCCAAATAGCATGGACACGGGTCGCCGTTTGGCAAAAATGTATATTAACGAATTGATGGCTGGGCGATATGATCCCAAGCCTAACGCAACAGCCTTTCCTAATCACGTAGAAGAAGGATACAAAGGCATGCTGGTTGTACGCAGTGAACTTAAAAGTGTTTGTTCACACCATCATCAACCAGTTACAGGTGTCGCATATATTGGTATTATTGCGGCAGAAAAATTGATCGGGCTATCCAAGTACACACGTATAGCACAGTGGTGCGCTAGACGTGGTACACTGCAAGAAGAACTTTGTAATGATATTGCTCGTGAAATAATGAATGCTACTGGCAGTAAAAACGTTGCAGTTTATATTCAAGCAACACATGGTTGTTGTGAGAATAGAGGTATTATGGCTCACAGTAGTTTAACACAAACAACTGTATTGGAAGGAAGTTTCCATACTGATCCAGGATGCAAAAAAGAATTCTTTGATAATATTAAACTACAACAGGAATTCGCACCACGCTAATGGAAAACAATTTATATATTTCTGTAGATCAATGGAGCAATCGTCCAAACCACTTACCCGGTGAGGGCGGTGCTCTTAATGCTGGATACACACCAGTTGACGCACTAGCACGTATTGTCAACTTACTAGGGCAACACGGGTTAGTTTATGATCATGACTTTGGTTGGGAACGATTCGATTACTCAATTGAAGATGGATTTAAACAACAAATACAATTGACATTTCATAGCCAAGATGCTATGCTAACAGCGAAACTAGCAATAGAGAGTTCTAAAAATGGATAAGCACTACTGCACATACAACGATGTACACAACGCCGCAATGGATATTGTACTGCAAATGTACAAAGACGGTTGGCGACCAGATTACATTGTAGGTATTAATCGAGGCGGACTGCCACTAGCATTGCGTATTAGTCACTTATTAGATGTAACTATGTATACACTTGATGTACGTTTGCGTGATGGCAGCGATATGGGACCAGAAAGCAATTGCTGGATGAGCGAAGATGCGTTTGGCTATGTATACCAGCCGGACAGAGATGATGTTTTTGGAAAAGCAAATAGTGATCCTGCAGCAAAAAAGAATATTCTTGTAGTGGATGATCTAAACGACACTGGTGCTACATTTAACTGGATTAAACAAGACTGGATGAGCAGTTGCTTACCCGACGATCCAAATTGGGATACGGTATGGGGGAAAAATATTCGCTTTGCAGCAATGTTTGAAAAGTCACACACAGAGTTTGATGGACTTAACTATGTGTGGAAAGAACTGGACACCAGTGAAGGTGATCCGTGGGTTGTATTTCCTTGGGAGTTGAACAAATGAAAATTACTATTGTAATGGTGTTTTTAATGGCAGGATCTTTTTTAGCAGGAATGGAACTTGCCGATACATTAAATCCATATGAACAATGTAAGCGTATGTACAACACACCTGAAGATATTTCAGAATGTGTTTGGATCAAGGAGAATCCGTAATGTGGACAGTTTGGATTGTTAGCACAGTTATCGGACTAGACGAACCCAAGTGGACTCGTTATGCTGAAG